>WBZS01000038.1_pt1 | contig 281356 bp, 246 predicted proteins | sample 5204201 | NCBI WGS metagenome assembly WBZS01 (sample SAMN12344357, study PRJNA552823) | activated sludge metagenome | biome: Activated sludge suspended growth; feature: Nitrification reactor; material: Wastewater; isolation source: activated sludge from nitrification reactor of wastewater... | reverse complement strand
GACTGGCCCCGGCCAGGGCCGCCAGCGAACTACGCAACCACCACGGCAGGGCACGCAGGCGGTCGGTCACGGTGGGCCATGCTACCCAGTCCGGACGAACTCAGGGCTTGGCCACGATCTTCACGCCGGTGAAGCCGCCCGGGTACTTCTTCAGCTGCTTGGCGTTCAGCTTGACGCTCTTGGCCTTGATCTTGGTCCAGCCGGACGACGTCCAGCGAGAGGTCACGATCCGGCCCTCCCAGCGCGACCCGTTGCTCATCAACAGGTACTGCGCGACGTAGCGCTTGCCCTTGGAGCTATGGAATTTGTACCCTGCGACGCCCAGTTCGCGGTAGCCGAGCACGTACCAGCTGTAGGTTCCCCAACGATCCTGCGGAGCGGCCTGGCGGACCAACTTGTTGTTCCGCCACGTCAGCACCGTCAGGCTGACGCCGTCGCCGCCACCGGTGGCCAGGAGCAACTCGTAGCCCTTCACCTGGTCGAGCTTGGCGGCACCCCAGTAGGGCTCTTCGCCGAAGTCGTTCTCAATGGTGGAGGTGATGGTCCGGGAGGCCTTGCGTCCCTTGGCGGTGGTCACCGAGACCTTGTAGCGCGTGTTGGCGACCTTCTTGATCTTCACGGCGTCCTTGTGTCCGTCGCCGTCCACATCGACTTTCACCGACCGGACGGCGGGCGGCTTGAGTGCGGCTGCGGCGGCTGGTGCGGGCGGCACTGCCATCCCCGCGGCGCCGATCAGCGCCAACGCCGCTGTGAGGGCCGGCACGGCACGAAGTTTGGTCATCAGATCTCCGATCGAGTGGCTGTGAGGGGTCGTCAGACCTACAAGTGTTGCGAGCCACTCGGTTTGATACAGCGTCCTACAGCACCGCGCGGCTGTGGAACGGGACCGACAGCACCAGTGTCGTGTGGGTCGAGGCACCCGCGGCGAGCCGAATCTGGGTCAGCAACGTCTCCAACGCGGCCGGCGTCTCCACCTGAACGATCAGGATGTAGCTGGCGTCGCCGGCGACGGAGTAACACGACACGATGTTGGGCAGATGTGTCAGTCGCTCCGGGATCTGCTCGTCGGTAGCGGGGTCGGTGCCGTTGAGCGCGATGAACGCGGTGAGTGCGAGGCCGAGCGCCTCGGCGCTGAGTTCGGCTCGGTAGCCGGTGATCAGTCCTCGCTGTTCGAGCCTGCGGACGCGCTGCTGGGCCGCCGACGTCGACAGGCCGGTCTCACGTCCGATGTCGGTGTAAGACATCCGGCCGTCCGTCGACAGCAGCGTGAGGATGTGGCGGTCCGTACTCTCCATGGGCTAATCGTGTCACCATATGCGGGTGAAACCGGAATTCTTGCAGCTTTATGACACAGCTTCGCTCTACTTCCGGGCTTTCTTCGGTCTGCCGAGTTCGCTGCGAGCCGCCGACGGGCAGCCGGTGAACGCCGTCCGTGGGCTGCTCGACTTCATCGCCCGGTTCGTCACCGAGTACCGGCCCAGCCATGCCGCGGCATGTTGGGACAACGCCTGGCGACCGGCCTGGCGGGTCGAACTGGTGCCCAGCTATAAGGCACACCGGGTGCTGGCCGGCGAACTCGAGGTCGTCCCGGACGAGTTGAGCCCGCAGGTGCCTTACATCCGCGCCGTGCTGGACGCCCTCGGCATCGCCATCGTGGGCGCCGACGATCACGAAGCGGACGACGTGATCGGCACGCTAGCGTCCACGGCGTCGGTGCCGGTGGACGTGGTCACCGGCGATCGGGACCTGTTCCAGCTGATCGACGACAGCCGCCAGATCCGGGTGCTGTCGGTGGTGAAGGGCGTCCGCAACCACGAGCGGGTGACCGACGAGGTGCTCCGGCAGCGCTACGGCATCGACGGCGCCGGCTATGCCGACTTCGCCACGCTGCGCGGCGACGCCTCCGACGGCCTGCCCGGGGTCGCCGGGATCGGCGAGAAGACCGCCGCCCGGCTGATCGCCGACTACGGCGACCTGGAAGGGGTGCTGGCGGCGGCGTCCGCGAAGAAGCTCTCTCCTGCCATCACCAACCGGCTCACCACCGGCATCGACTACCTGGCCGGCGCGCGCGAGGTCGTCCGGGTCAAACGCGACCTGCCGCTGGGCGTCACGCTGGACGACCTGCGGCTACCCACCGAGCCGGCCAAGCCCGACGTGTTCGCAGAGCTTGCCGAACTGCTCAACCTGGGCGGTGCCGCCGATCGGATCCTCGCCGCGCTGGCACTCAACGCCTGACCCAGCGCTCGCCGAACTCGGCGAGCCCGAAGTAGTCAGGCGAGCGGTCGTGTCGTCGCGGCGTTGCGGCGTCGGGGGCTACTCTGGTCCCGTCCTCAGTCGATGGAGTACCCGATGAGCTGCCTGAGCGTTCCGACACCCCGGCTCGTCGGCGTGCGGATAGCCAGCATGACTGAGACTCCTCTACCAGTTCCTGGTGCTGCCACCGTTCCGCGCTTCTGCGGAACGGTTTCTTTTTGCCCGCAGCCAGCGGGAAGGAGCATCTGAATGGCCGTCCTGATCCTGAACACCGACAACACCGCGCTCCACACGGTCTCGTTGCAGCACGCGATCGGCATGCTGCTGCGCAAGGTCGCGGTGATCGAATCCGCGCATCCCGACCTGCTCTTCGGCAGCTACCCGCAACCGGAGGTGCTCCGGCTGGTCCGCTACGTGAAGACCACGTTCCTGTACGGGCGGGCGCCCGGCTGGACCAAGCGCGGCGTGCTGAAGCGGGACGCCCACACCTGTGGCTACTGCGGCGAGCGGGCGGCCACCGTCGACCACATCCTGCCCCAGTCCAGGGGCGGCCGGAACACCTGGACCAACACCGTCGCCGCTTGTCATCACTGCAATGCCCGGAAAGCCAACCGGACGCCCGCCGAGGCCGGGATGCCGCTGCAGACCAAGGCCTACGCGCCCTCCCGGATACAGCTGATGGCTGCCTGATCGCGGGAGTCGCTCGCGCCCCTATGCTGACCCCGGAATTTCCGCACCGCGTCGAGGGGAAGCATGAGCCGTCCAGAGTCCCGGAGTGCGATGCTGCCCCCGGATCCCGCCCCCGACGAACTCGCCGAACTGGTGACGTCCACGCCGCCCTCGGGCAAGCGGCGTCCGCTGGGCCTGCTGGTGGCGGTCGCCACCCTGGGCTCGCTGCTGTTCGGCTACGACACCGGCGTGATCGCCGGCGCACTGCCGTACCTCTACCTTCCGGTCGAGGGCGGCGGGCTGGCGCTGACCCCGCTGGACGAGGGGCTGGTCGGCGGCTGCCTCGCGGTGGGTGCCGCGATCGGCGCCATAGTCGGCGGGCGGCTGGCCGATCGGCACGGACGCCGGCACAACATCCTGTTGCTCGCCATTGTCTTCATCGTCGGCACGCTGGGCTCGGCGTTGGCCGGCAACGTGCTGATCCTGTCGGTGTTCCGGCTGATCCTCGGCTTCGCGGTCGGTGGTGCATCGTCCAGCGTCCCGATGTACCTGTCCGAGTCGGCACCGCAGCGGATCCGCGGTCCCCTGGTCGCGGTCGACCAGTTCATGATCGTCTTCGGCCAACTGCTGGCCTACTCCACCAACGCCATGCTGTCCGCCTCGCGCGGCGGCCCCCAGGTGCAGGTGGCGTCCGACCCCAGCGGCCAGTTCACCGCCGGGTCCTGGATCCCGTGGGATCTCGCCGGACACATCGAAGGGCTGGTCGTCGCGGCCGGCAACGGCGGAGTCTGGCGATACATGCTGGTGCTCGGCACGCTGCCCGCGATCGCGTTGTGGATGGGCATGCGGCTGATGCCCGAATCGAGCCGCTGGTACGCCGCCAAGCATCGCTATTACGAGGCGATCGGCGCGCTGAAGCGGATCAGGGACGAGCGACGCGACGACGTCGCCGCCGAACTGCAGGGGATGGTCGAGGTGCAGCGGGTCGAGGGCCGGCAGGCCCGCTGGACGCTGCGGCAGGCCTGGTCGACCCGGTGGACCCGCCGGGTGCTGCTGATCGGCTGCTTCCTCGGCATCTTCGATCAGCTCACCGGCATCAACACCGCCATGTACTACCTGCCGAAAGTCCTGGTGGCGGCCGGTTTCTCCTCGGCGGACGCGATCACCCTCAACGTCGTCACCGGCATCGCCTCGACCATCGGCGCCGGCATCGGCATCTACCTGGTCGGACGGCTGGCCCGCCGGCACGTCGGCATCTACCAGGAGACCGGCATCGTGATCGCGCTGTTCTCGCTCGCGCTGGTCTTCGGGTTCGGCATCGCCCCGCACATCGACGCGTCGGGTGCGATCGCCGCCACCGTGCCCGCCTACCTGCCCTGGCTGGTGCTCGCGCTGGTGACCCTCTTCGTGTTCTTCAAACAGTCCGGCACGGTCAACTGGGTGCTGGTCTCGGAGATCTTCCCGGCCCGGATCCGGGGCACCGCCCAAGGGGTGGCCGTCGGCGCGGGCTGGATCATGAACGCCGTCGTCACCTTCGCCTTCCCGGTGATGATCGCCTATCTCGGGCCGGCCTGGACCTTCGCGGCCTTCGGCCTGTTCAACGTCTTCGCGCTGCTCTTCTACCTGCTGATCGTGCCCGAGACCAAGTACCTCAGCCTGGAGCGGTTGGAACAGGAACTCCGCGTCCGATTCGGCTGAGCGGCGGGCTCAGCCTCGTCCGAGCACGTAGACAGCGGCACCCGCCCGCAGGTTCGCCGCGCGCAGCCGTTTACCGAGCGGCTCGCCGGCCAGCGACAGATTGATCCGGGTTTCGATCTCCAGCCCGATTCGGGCGAACAGTTCCTCCAGGTCCACCAGCGTGGTGAACCGCAGGTTCGGCGTGTCGTACCAGGAGTAGGGCAACTCGCGCGAGATCGGCATCCGGCCGCGCAACAGCATCAGCCGGTGCTGCAACAGCCCGAAGTTGGGCACGGAGACGATCAGCCGACGGCCGATCCGGGTCATCTCGCGCAGCACCACTTCGGGGCGGCGGATGGTCTGGATGGTCCGGGACAGCACGACCGTGTCATAGGACGCCGCGGCGAACAGGCCCAGGTCGGCGTCCAAGTCAAGCTCCATCACCGGAACGCCGGAGGCGATCGCGGTGAGCACCTTGTCCGGATCGATCTCCACCCCGGTTCCGGTGCAGCTGTGCTCGTCCATCAGATGACGCAGCAGCGAGCCGGTGCCGCAACCCAGGTCGAGCACCCTGGACGCCTCCGGCACTAGGTGGGCGATCACGTCGAGATCGGGACGCAAGGTCATCGCAGGCCCTCCCGCAGCGTCCGGTCGAACCAGGCCCGCAAGGTGTCGTGGTAGCGCTCGACCGGCAGCAGGAACGAGTCGTGGCCCCAGGGCGAGGGGATGTTGCGGTACGCCACCGGCTGCCGCGCGTGCTCGAGATGCTCGACGATCCGCCGGGAATGCTCGGCACTGAACCGCCAGTCGGTGTCGAACGAGGTGACCAGGAAGTTGACCGGGTCGGCGGTCACGGCGTCCGTGGCGCTGGGACGGCTGAACGGGTCGAAGTAGTCCATCACCCGCGACAGGTAGAGATACGACAGGGCATCGAAGCGTTCGATGAACACCCGGCCCTGGTAGTCGAGGTAGCTCTCCACCGCGAAGTCGATGCCGAAGCCCGGCTTGTCCCGCTCCGGGTGCGGCGTGCGGCCGAACTTCTCGCTGAAGGCGTCCTCACTCAGATAGGTGATGTGCGCCATCATCCGGGCGGTACGCAGGCCGAGTCTGGGCAGCACGCCCGCCTCGGAGTACCGGCCCTCGTTGAAGTTCGGGTCGTCCATGATCGCCCGGCGGGCCACCGCCGAGAACGCGATGTTCTGGGCGTTTAGTCGTGAGGACGCCGCGATGATCGCCGCGTTGGCGATCTGGTCCGGATGGTGCAGCGACCACTCCAGTACCTGCATGCCGCCCAGTGAGCCACCCAGGGCGATCAACAGCCGGTCGATGCCGAGGTGGTCGAGCAGCGCTCGGTGCACGGCGACGAAGTCGGCCATGTCGAGCAGCGGGAAGTCCAGGCCGTACACGCGTCCGGTTGCCGGGTCGATCGAGGACGGCCCCGTGGTGCCCTGGCAGCCACCGAGCAGGTTCGCGCAGATCACGAAGAACCTGTTCGTGTCCAGCGGCTTGCCCGGGCCGATCAGGTTGTCCCACCAGCCGGGCCGCTTGGCGTCCGGGTGGAAGCCGGCGGCGTGGGCGTCGCCGGTCAGCGCATGGCAGATGAAGACCGCGTTGTCGCGGTCCGGCGAGAGCGTGCCGTAGGTCTCGTACGCCACGTCGACCGGGCCCAACCTCGACCCGCTGGCCAGCAGCAGCGGGTCGGCGGCGGTGAACAGCCGGACGTGGTGGGTCTCGACCAGGCCGAGAGAGCCGTTGTCGGTCATCCGGTCAGAACTGTGCCAGCGCCTGGTCGAGATCCGCGATCAGGTCATCGACGTTCTCGACGCCGACCGAGAGCCGCACCATCTCCGGCGCGACGCCGGCCGCGGCCAGTTCGTCCTCGGTGAGCTGGCTGTGGGTGGTCGAGGCGTTGTGGATGACCAGCGACTTGGCGTCGCCGATGTTAGCCAGGTGGCTGAACAGCTGCAGCGACTCGACGAACGTCGAGCCGCCCTCGCGGCCGGCCTTCAGCCCGAACGAGACGATGCCGGACGCCCCGCGCGGCAGGATCCGCTGGGTGGTGGCGTGCCATCGCGACGACTTCAGCCCCGGGTAGTTCACCCACGCGACCGCCGGGTGGTTCTCCAGGTACTCGGCGACTGCGAGCGCGTTGCTGCTGTGTCGCTCCATCCGCAGATGCAGGGTCTCCAGGCCCTGCAGGAACAGCCACGAGTTCAGTGGTGCGACCGCGGCACCGGTGTTGCGCAGCAGCACCGTCCGGGCCCGGATGATGTAGGCGAGGTTGCCGACCGCTTCGGTCCAGACCACCTCGTGGTAGGCATGGTCGGGCTTGGTGAGGCCGGGGAACCGGTCGGCGTGGGCCGTCCAGTCGAAGTTGCCGGAGTCGACGATCACGCCGCCGATCGAGGTGCCGTGGCCGCCGATGTACTTGGTGGCGGCGTGCACCGCGACGTCGACGCCGTGCTCGAACACCCGGCACAGGTACGGCGTCGGCACGGTGTTGTCGACGATGAAAGGCAGCCCGTGAGCGTGCGCGGCCGCCGACCAGGCGTCCAGGTCGACCACGTTGACCAGCGGGTTGCCGACGGTCTCGCCGAAGACCAGCTTGGTCCGCTCGTCGACGTGCTGGGCCAGCTCGTCCGGCTTCTCCGGGTCGACGAAGCGCACCTCGATGCCGAACTGCGGCAGGGTGTGCGCGAACAGCGCGTAGGTGCCGCCGTAGAGGGTGGACAGCGCGACGATGTTGTCGCCTGCGTAGGTCAGGTTCAGCACCGCGTAGGTGATCGCCGAGGCTCCGGACGCCGTGGCCAGCGCCCCGACCCCGCCCTCCAGCGCCGCCATCCGGGTCTCGAAGACGCTCTGGGTCGGGTTCATGATCCGGGTGTAGATGTTGCCCGGCACCTTCAGCGCGAACAGGTCCGCGGCGTGCTCGGTGTCGTCGAACACGTAGGACGTGGTCTGGTAGATCGGCACCGCGCGGGCGTTGGTCGCCGGATCGGCGTCCTCCTGGCCGGCGTGCACGGCCAGCGTTTCGGGCTGGTAGGCCATCGTGGATTCACCCTTCTGTGGACAACCCGGCCAGCGTACCGACGCGGCACCGGGTTGCCCGCCTCACTCGGAGTCCGGACGAGGTCGGGCGACGAAGGTCCGCAGCACCCGGTAGTGGGCGCCGGAGGGTCGCAGCTCCGACTGGATCAGCGCGAACGAGCCGACCTCGAAAGAGTTCGGTGGAAAGCTGTCGACGACGTGCACCCAGCGGGTCAGCTCGGCCGGCCGCCGGCGTCGGGCGAGCGTCAGATGGGGACGGTGTTTGGCGTTGTCGGACGCCACCCCGACACGATCCGCGGCCGTCCGGACGCGTCGGCTCAGTGCGCTGAGTTCGGCTGCTCCCTCGGTGGCCGCCCAGAACAGCACCCGTCCGGCGGCCGGATCGGGGAAGGCTCCCGCGCCGTCCAGGACGACTCGGAAGGGAGCGCCACGCACGCCGTCCAGCGCCTCCGCGAGTGGCTCGACACGCTCGTCCGCCACATCGCCGAAGAACGCCAGGGTGAGGTGCCAGTTGTCGCGCCTCACCCACCGCAGCTCGGGGTCGGCGTATCGTCGGGGCTCCACGAACACCTCCAGCGCATCGGACACCGGTGCGGGCGGGATCACTGCGGCGAACAGGCGGACGGTCATCCGGAGGATGTTACGCCGAGTGGCAGAATGACCTCGGCATCCCGGAAAGGAAAGCTGCAATGGCAGTGAGCAAGGACCGCCTCAAGAAGGAATTGGTGGCGGCGATGAAGGCACACGACGAACTCCGCAAGTCGACCGTCCGGATGGCTCTCGCCGCGATCGCCAATGAGGAGGTGGCCGGCAAAACGGCCCGCGAACTCAGCGACACCGAGGAGCAGGCCGTGCTCGCTCGCGAGGTGTCCAAGCGCAAGGACTCCGCCGAGGCCTACACCGCCGGCGGTCGACCCGAATTGGCCGAGAAGGAGCTCGCCGAGGCGGACATCCTGGCCGACTTCCTGCCTCAGCAACTGACCGACGCCGAGTTGGCCGCGATCGTCGCCGAGGAGGTCGCCGCCGTCGAGTCCGCGTTGGGCGCGGCGCCGACGATGCGCCAGATGGGGCAGGTGATGAAGGGCGTGACGCCGCGGATCGCCGGACGGGGCGACGGCAAGACCGCGGCCGCGCTGGTCAAGGCGGCCTTGTCGTGAGCTGGCGGTCCGCCGCTCGCCGACCGTGGTCGCTCCGCGCGGCGAGTCTGCTGGTCGTCGCGGGCGTGGCCCTGACCGCCTGCCAGTCGGCCGGCACCCCCGGCAATAGCCCGACCGCCCGGCCCAGCAGCCCGGGAAGCAGCGGAACCCCTGGTTCGGCCCAGCCCAGCGCCCCGGGGACGAGTGGGTCGAACAATCCGGCCAAACCGTCCACGAACGAAGGGACCGGGAAGGTGAAGCCTCCGAAGCGGAAGGGCTACTCGATCCGCTACGGCCCCAACCGGACGGCGCGGGTGGCGCTTACCTTCGACGACTGCCCACGCAGCCTCGCCGAAGAGAAGGAGGTGCTGCGGGGAGCCACCGACCTAGGCATCGGCCTGATGCTCTTCCCGACCGGCTCATGCATTCGCAGCAAGACCTTCGATCCGGAGTTCGCCCGCAACCTGGGGCATTACGTCTTCAATCACTCCAACACCCATCCACTGCTCACCAGGCTGAGCTACTCCGGCGTGCTCAGCCAGTTGGGCCCGCCCGGGGTGCAGTCCAGCTACGGCCGTCCGCCGTTCGGCGGGTGGAACTCCACAGTGGCACGGGCGTATGCCGCCAAGGGGATGCGCATGTGGTTGTGGAGCGTCGACACCAACGACTGGAAAGGCTATTCGGAGGCGACCGTGGTTAAGTACGTCATCCGCACCGCGCGGGCCGGCGACACGGTCCTGATGCATATGCACTGGAACGGCTTCTCGGTGGACGCGCTGCGCAAGATGCAGGCCGGCCTCGCCAAGCGCGGACTGGAAGTCTGCCGGAACTCAGGGACCCCTACCCCCGTGCGGTCCACCGACGTCTACTGCTAGCCCCACCCACCGCCAACGAACGCCGGGGACGGTTCTCTACGTGCGAATTTCGAACACCGGGGACGGTTCTTAACGTGCGAATTTCGAACACCGGGGACGGTTCTTAACGTGCGAATTTCGAACTGTGAGGTCGCCCCGGGCACCCGAAACGACGACTACTGAGATCACCGGGACTTCCTGAATTCGACCTGGAGGAACCGTTGCCACTGACTGGTCCGCGACGTGATTGATCTCGAAGCCCGCCACCCCACGCTGTGGCGAGCCACCCTCGCCGGAAACGTGGAACTTTACAAAACATTCAACCTGGCTCGCCTCGCAGCCGGCTACGAACTCAGCCACACACCCAAGCCCTCGAAATGGACGAGAAACTCGCCGGGAAAGTCGGACGGCCCGGCTGGGCACGATTCCCCCATCTCGCTCGCGGCCCGATCGGACAAATCCCCGCCGACAAATCGAAGCCGCCGCCAAGAAAGCCCGCGAAACCCGATTGAGATCACATATAAGAGATTCAAGGCGCGCGAGGTGCCTGGTATCCTTCAAGCCATCCCGCAGTCGCCTGACATCGACCCACACACGCAGGTCCAGGCTGCCGAGTTGCCGACACGATACCCCCCCCCCCCCGAGGATCCCATGTTGACCCGAACGAGCAGACTCCCCCAGTCGGACGCCCCACTCACGCTGCCGCAGGCGAGGAGTATCGACCGCGGAGAGAAGCCGTGACGACCTACCGTGACCGATGGGTAGCGGCACAAGCGTTCGATGTCAGGCTCGCCCACGCAACGGTGAAGGATCTGCTGGTCCCGCGGATGAGTATCTACTGGACCGATCTGTCGATCACTGCCGTGATCGGCTGGAGCGGGTTCGCGCTGTCGGTCGCCCTCACCCCTCTCCACCCGCTCGGGATCGTGGGGCTGATCGTCGCCGCGGTGGCGCTCTATCGCGGTGCGCTCTTCATCCACGAGGTGGTGCATTTTCGCAGCAAGGCACACACCCGCACGTTCGGCCGCGGCTGGAACGCACTCATCGGAGTCTGGCTACTCATCCCCTACTTCATGTACGAGGGACACGCCGAGCATCACAGTCGCCGCATTTACGGCACCGCCCTCGACGGTGAATACATCCCCTTTGCGCGACTCTCGCGCTGGGAAATAGTGAAGGTCGGCGCGTCGGCCCTGTTGCTTCCGCTCTTCGGCCCGATCCGGTTCGGAATCCTCGCCCCTGTTTCCTGGTGCGTGCCGCCAACTCGAAACTGGGTTTACGCGCGCGCTTCCACGATCAAGCTCGACCTGGAATACGTGGGTCACCCGCCACGGCCATCGCAGCGCCTCTCGTGGTTCGTCCAGGAGTTCGCCTGTTTCGTCATCGTGTGGACTGTTGGCATCGCGATCGGCGTCGGAGCCCTGCCGTGGGTTCTCCTGGTCTGTTGGTACCTGATGTTCGCCGGGGTCTCGTCCTTCGACACTATGCGGCTGTTAGGAGCACATCGCTATCTCGGCAATGATTCCGACGCGAGCATCGTCCTCCAGATGATCGACACCATCAACTATCCGTCGGCGCGTATCGCCGGGTTCTTCTGGGGGCCGGTTGGGCTGCGCATGCATGCACTGCACCACCTCGTCCCGGCACTGCCGTACCACGCCTTCGACAAGGCGCACAGGCGCCTGACCGCCGTGCTTCCTGCCGACTCCGCCTACCGCCTCACCGAAAGTTCCGGGCTCATCGCCTCGGTCATCGAATTATGGCGGGCTCCGCGTCCCCTGCCCGGTGAGCATCCCTTCGGGGGTATGGCCCACGAAGATGGACGCCGCGAGAACTCTGTCTGAGTGGTGCCTTCCACCGGCACCTGCGATCTGCACGACTGGTCACCGCTGGAACAAAAGGTCAGCTGGCTACTCGACAGCAGCTAGCAGGGGTGCCGTAGTGTTCGGCCATGAAACGCCTGCTGACGCTGCTGTCGCTGATGGTTCTGAGTGCCTGCACCATCGGGCAACCGAACGCAACCGGCCCGGCCGTGACTCCCTCCGGCTCGCCCAGCATTACTGAGTCGGCGTCCCCGTCGCCCAGCGGATCACCCGAGCCATCGGACGACTCACCCTCGCCGTCGGCCGACCCGAGTCTGGGATCCGGCAGCCCGCAGCCGAGTGAGTCCGTCTCACCCGCGCCGAGCGAGTCGGAGCCCTCGTCACCGTCAGCGTCACCCTCGCCGTCGGCAACCGGTTCGGCGGGTGATTTCCGCGCCCCCGGGGAGGTGCTCGACCTGGGCGGCGAGGTCCAGATCACCGTCCTGGACAGCAGGCGCGCCAAGGTTGCCGGACATCGCGGCAGCCAGGTGCTGACAATGGTTAAGAGCTGCAACGTCGCGGCTGCCGCCGGCATCGAACTCAGCTGGGACACCTGGGTGCTGCTCGGACCGGACAGCGAGGAATACCCGGCCAGCGCCACGCGCGGCCCGTCCGAGCCGGCACCGATCTACCCCAATAGCAGCGGACGGCTCTACAAGCCCGGCCAGTGCGCCAAGGGCTGGGTCGTGTTCGACGTTCCGAACGGAGTGAAGCTGTCCGGCGTCCGGTACATGAACAGCAACGGCGACTCGGGTCAGTGGCGTTTGAACGCCAACGTCTGAGCCACCACGCCGATCGAGCTTGTCGCGACCCAGAAGAATCCCGACAAGCTCGATCAACTCTCAGCGGGCGTTCAGTTCCTCCACGAAGCAGTTCATCAGCTGCCACGACGACTGCGACCCAGGGTCGCGGTGACCGATGGCCCGCTCGCCGAGCCGCATCGCGCGTCCCTTCTTGGCCACCAGCGGAATGGTGTCGTCAGAGCCCTGCCGCATCCGTGCCACGAAGGCCTCGAGGGCCGCGCCTGGATCGCTCTCGTCCGCAGCCTCCAAGACGTCGAGGCCGGGCAGGTAACTGTCCAGCATCGTCTTGTCTCCGAGTTCGGCCTTTCCGCGCTGCTGGATCGAGATGACGCCGGCCCGCAGCATCCGGCGCAGGTCGTCCAGCGACACCTCGCTCTGTCCCGCCACCTCGGCACCGGCCTTCATGAAGAAGCTGCCGTACAGCGGTCCGGACGCGCCACCCACCTTGCGCAGCAGCGTCATGCCGACCAGCTTGAACAGTCCTGCCACGTCGGTGTCGTCGGGCAGCGCGTCGAGTTGCTTGCTCACCTCGCGGAACCCGATGCTCATGTTGATGCCGTGGTCGCCGTCGCCGATGTCGCCGTCGAGCTTGGTCCACTCGTCGCGGTTGATCTCGGCGGTCTCGGCCATCCGGCGAAAGGCGCCCACGAAGTAGTCACGATCGAAGTCAGCCATCGATGACCGCCCTCACTGCTTCAGGTAGGGGGTGTCGAAGGAGGCGTTCAGCCAGCCCTTGAGTTCGTCGTCCAGCCGGACCAGGGTGACGCCCATGCCGATCATGTCCATGCTGGTGGCGTAGTTGCCGACCATCGACTTCACGATCGAGACGCCCTTGGAGCTCAGCACGTCGTGCACCCGGCGGTAGCAGATGTACTGGTCCATCAGCGGCAGGCCGCCGAGACCGTTGATCAGCACCGCGACCTCTTCGCCGGCCTTGAGGTCCATGTCGGGCAGCACGATGCCGAGAATCTCGTCCATCACGGAGTCGGCCTGCTCGAGCTTCTTGCGCTCGATGCCCGGCTCGCCATGGATGCCCATGCCGACCTCCATCTCGTCCGGCCCGATGTCGAAGATCGGCTTTCCGGTCACCGGCAGCGTGGACGACGACAGCGCGACACCCATCGAGTAGGTGTTGTCGTTGGCCTTCTCGGCCGCCGCCTTGACGGCGTCGAGGTCGGCGCCGGAGTTGGCCACCGCGCAGGCGGCCATCAGCACGATGACATCGCCGGCGACACCGCGTCGGTCGGCCTTGTCCTTGGCCGAGTAGACGTCGTCGGTGACCAGCACCGTCTCGACCCGGACGCCGTCCTCGGCGGCCATCTCGGCACCCATGTCGAAGTTCAGGACGTCGCCCTGGTAGTTGCCGTACAGGTACAGGCAGCCCTTGCCCTGGTCGACCGCGGTGACCGCGTCGTAGCAGGCCATCGGATCGGGTGAGGTGTTCACATTCCCGATCACGGCCGCATCCGCCAGACCCGGGCCGACGTAGCCGAGGAACAGCGGCTCGTGCCCGCTGCCACCGCCGAAGATGATGCCGACCTTGGGTTCGGCACTGGGCTCGGTGCGAACGACGACACGCTCGTTGTCGGCCAGCTTGACCACGTCGGCGTGGGCCTTCACATAGCCGTCCAGTAGCTCTTCGACGGCGTCGTAGCCATCGTTGAGTAGGCGTTTCATGGAATGGTCCCTCTCGCTCGGGGGTGCGTCGCGCGCACCGGTGTCGGTCGACGACAGGCCTCGGATGAGGCTTTGCGTCGGGGCGGTGAAACCCTGGAATGCACCGGTGACAACGGCTTCTGTGCCGTGCGGTGCACCCGCTCAGTATCGCATGGGCCCGATACGACGGACGAGGGGTTGCCTGACAAATCCCCCACCGGGGTGGGGCGGCGGCATCAGGTGGGTAGGCCGAAAAGCAGGATCGCCAGCGACAGCAGCGCACCCAGCAGAATGCCGCCGCGAAGCAGGACGGACGGGTGCAGCGGTGCGGTCATGAGGTCACTCCTGAGATCGAGCCTTTCCTGCCAGGAGCGCCGATGAGCAATCCTGATACACCCTCGACGCGACCATTTACGCAAGCCATGACGCGCGCAAACGGGAGAGCGACCTAGGCTGAGCGTCGACAGGAGGTGCGGCCATGTCGGGACACGCTCATCACCACGGCCACAGCGGCGCCGTCCATCGCTGGCGCCTCCAGGTGGCGCTGGCGCTCACCGCGGTCTTCTTCGTGGTCGAACTCGGGGCCGGAATCTGGTCGGGCTCGCTGACGGTGCTCTCCGACGCCGGCCACATGGCCGCCGATACCGTCGGGCTGGCGGTCGCCCTGACCGCGTCCCACTGGGCAACCCTGCCGGACCGCAGCGGACGACGCACCTACGGCCGCTACCGCGCCGAGATCTTCGCCGCGGGGCTGAGCGTCCTGCTCATGCTCGCGGTATGCGGGTATGTGCTGATCAGCGCGGTGCAGCGCATCGGTACCCCCGTGGAGGTGCCGGCCGGCGTACTGGCGGTGGTGGGCCTCGTCGGGCTTGCGGTCAATCTGATCGCGCTGGCGCTGCTGCGGGGCGGGTCGACCGAGAACCTGAATGTGAAGGGCGCCTATCTGGAGGTGATGGCGGACGCGCTCGGTTCGGTCGGCGTGCTGGTCGCGGGCGTCGCCACCTGGCTGACCGGATCGCCGCTGTGGGATCCGATCCTGGCGCTGGTGCTGGCCGCGTTCGTCGGCGTCCGGGCCGTACGGCTGGGACGCGAGGTGATCGGGGTCCTCGGCCAGTCGGCCCCGGCCGGAATCGACCCCGACGACGCCAAGGCGAGGCTGGCCGGCGTCCCCGGAGTGGTCGAGGTGCACGATCTGCATCTGTGGACCCTCACCTCGGGAATGAACGTCGCCACCGCCCATCTGGTGAGCACCACGGACGCCGACACCGCCGATGTCCTGGTCGCCGCCAGTGCCGTGCTGCGCGAGGGTTTCGGCATCGACCACGCCACGCTGCAGGTGGAGCCGGCCGGCTCGGACGCCTGCCAGGGCACCGCCTGGTGAGCGCCGGCACCGAGCGCCGGATCGTCCAAGTATGGTGAGGCTAACCTAACTCTCCAGGAATGCCTGTGACTTCACCGCGGCTGATGCCGGCCAACCCGCGAATGTTCCACGCCCGCGTCGCGCGGACGCAACGACTCTCACCCTCGTTCCAGCGGATCACCCTCGAGTCGTCCGAACTCGCCGAGTTCGACTGGCGGGGGCTCGACCACTGGTTCCGGCTGTTCTTCCCGCTGGCCTCCGACGGCGGACTGCGGCTGCCGGACGTCCGGGGCCGGCACTGGTGGAAGTCCTATCTCGCCATCCCGGAGGCACAACGTCCGCACTGCAGCAACTACACCGTCACCGGATATCGCCGGCTCGACGACCGGGCCGAGTTGGACATCGACGTGGTACTGCACCGGCACAGCGGACGGCTCACCGGCGTGGCCGCTTGGGCTGTGGATGCGCGACCGGGTAGCGCCGCCGCGATCCTCGATCAGGGCGTGCTGTTCGATCCGCCGCAGGACACCTCCGAATACCTGCTGGTGGCTGACGAAAGCGGCCTGCCGGCCGTCCGCGGTGTGCTGCGGGACCTGCCCGCGGACGCCGTCGGCACCGCGATCATCGAGGTACCCGACCGGGGCGACGTCCGCGAAGTCGAGGCGCCGTCGGGTGTGGACGTCCACTGGATGCCCCGTGACCAGTCCTGCGAACCGATCGGCAGCGGCGCACTTCGCCGGCTGGGCGCCGTCGAGGCACCCTGTCCGGCGTCCTATGCGTTTGTCGTCGGCGAGTCCACACTGGCGACCGAGGGTCGGCGGACGCTGCGCCGAGCCGGGCTCGCCAAGGACCGGATCACCTTCTCGGGCTTCTGGAAGGCCTGATCCTGCCGGTCGTGTTCCCCACGATCCGCCGCAGATTCCCAGGCGTGTCGTCGGTTGATGTATAGCGCGCGCGGGCCGGATCGCCTACGTTCAGGGACGGATCGGTTGGACATGTTGTGGCCAATCGGTCGTAACCCCAACGAAGGGAGATATCGATGTCCACATCGAACCCTGCAACAACCCCGAAGGGGTCCGGTGTCGTCCGGATTGCTTCGGTGGCCGCTCTGGGTGGCCTGCTCTTTGGTTATGACTCGGCGGTGATCAATGGCGCGGTGAGCGCGATCGAGAAACACTTCGAGGTGGCGCCCGGGCCGCTCGGCTTTGCCGTTGCGGCGGCCCTGATCGGTGCCGCGGCCGGTGCGTTCACCGGCGGGCGGATCGCTGACCGGATCGGCCGGCTGCGCGTGATGCAGATCGCGGCGGTGTTGTTCTTCATCTCCGCCATCGGCTGCGGTGTGTCGAACACTTTGACGCTGTTCGTGATCTTCCGGATCATCGGTGGTATCGCGGTCGGTATCGCCTCGGTGATCGCCCCCGCCTACATCGCCGAGATCTCGCCGCCGCACATCCGCGGCCGGCTCGGCTCGCTGCAACAGTTGGCGATCGTGTCGGGCATCTTCGTGTCCCTGCTGATCGACTACCTGCTGGCCGAGGCGGCCGGTGGCTCCTCCGGCATGTTGTGGATGGGTCTGGAAGCCTGGCGATGGATGTTCATCATGATGTTCATCCCGGCGATCGCCTACGGCGTGCTCTCGCTCACCATTCCGGAATCGCCCCGGTTCCTGGTCGCCCAGGGGCAGCCGGAAGCCGCCCAGAAGATCCTCGCCAGAGTCCTGGGCGTGGGTGCCGACGAAACGGTGCAGAAGATCCAGGCCTCGCTCACCCGCGAACACAAGCCGTCGATGGCCGATCTCAAGTCGCCCAAGGGCGGCTGGTACCCGATCGTGTGGGTCGGTATCGGGCTGGCCATCTTCCAGCAGTTCGTCGGCATCAACGTGATCTTCTACTACTCCAACATTTTGTGGGAAGCGGTCGGGTTCACCGAGTCGAGTTCGTTCGTGATCACGGTGCTCACCTCGGTCACCAACATCGTCACCACCCTGATCGCCATCGCCGCGGTCGACCGGGCTGGCCGCCGTCCGCTGCTGATCATCGGATCGATCGGCATGACCGCCTCCCTGGGTGCGATGGCGTTCATCTTCGGCACCGCACCGGTGGTGAACGGCGTCCCGCAGCTCGGCGCCATGGGGCCGGTCGCACTCGCCGCCGCGAACGTCTTCGTCATCGCCTTCGGCATGTCCTGGGGACCGGTCATGTGGATCATGCTCGGCGAGATGTTCCCCAACATGTACCGCGGCGCGGCACTGTCGGTGGCCGGCTTCGCCCAATGGACCGCCAACTGGATAGTCACCGTCACCTTCCCCAGCCTGAAAGACATCTCGCTCGGCCTCGCCTACGGCCTGTATGCGGCGTTCGCCCTGCTATCGCTGCTGTTCGTCCTCAAATTCGTCCACGAAACCAAGGGCCTCGCCCTCGAAGACATGGACGACGGCTTCGTCCCCGGCGGCCACTGACGTACCGCCTCGGCCCTACCTAGAACTGGCCGCACCCGACTACGGGTGCGGCCAGCCGGCGTGTGGGATCAGCCGAAATTCTGCAGCTTGTAGCCGTGCGCCGCGCAGCCGTCGCGGATCATCTTCTTGTTCGCGTCGCTGACCTTCTCCGGATGGGCCAGGTAGTCGATGGCGACATCGAGCCACTGCCTGCTCTCCCCCGTCACCGATCCGGAGTCCCGCAACTGCTCCAGTCCGCCCAGCGCGACCTTGCCGACCACGGACCCGGACGCCGCCACGGCGTCGAGCGCCGGGCAGCCGACCTTGTAGGCGTCCTCAACGCGGAGCCCCGTCTGGGCGCAGCCGGACAACGCAAGAGCGCCGACGGCAGCGCCGGCCAGCAGAACACGAGTGAGCATGGCGCCCAGTGTAGGGAGGTCGAGGCGGACGTTCGCCGTCCGACCCACTACGGTCAGGGGGTGGCCACCACAGAATCAACCTCCGACGAGTCCGCACCCGACTTCACCGACCTCGGTCTCGACGACCGGCTGCTCCGCACGCTGCGCCAACTCGGCTACGAGAGCCCCACGCCGATCCAGGCCGCGACCATCCCGCTGCTGTTGAGCGGGCGGGACGTGGTGGGCCTGGCCCAGACCGGAACCGGAAAGACGGCGGCGTTCGCGCTGCCCGCCCTGCAGCTGGTCGATCCCAAGCGCGGCCGGGCGCCGCAGGCGCTGGTGTTGGCCCCCACCCGGGAGTTGGCCGTCCAGGTGTGTGAGGCGTTCCAGGCCTACGCCGCGGGTATGCCCGGCATGCATGTGCTGCCGGTGTACGGCGGCCAGGGCTACGGCGTCCAGCTCAGCGCGCTGGCCCGCGGCGTCCAGGTCGTGGTCGGCACCCCGGGCCGGATCATGGACCACCTCGACAAGGGCACCCTCGATCTCTCCGAGCTGCGGCTGCTGGTGCTCGACGAGGCCGACGAGATGCTCAGCATGGGCTTCGCCGAAGACGTCGAAACCATCCTGTCCGCGGCACCGGCCGAGAAGCAGGTGGCACTGTTCTCGGCCACCATGCCGCCGGCGATCCGGCGGCTTTCCGGTACCTACCTGCGCGATCCCGAAGAGATCATCCTGCGCGGTCGCACCACCACCGCGACCAACGTCCGGCACCGGCACCTGATGGTCTCCTATCCGCAGAAGGTGGACGCGCTCACCCGCATCCTGGAGACCGAGAATTTCGAGGGCATGATCGTCTTCGTCCGTACCAAGAACGAGACCGAGACGCTGGCCGAGAAGCTGCGGGCGCGCGGCTTCTCGGCGTCCGCGATCAACGGCGACATGGCCCAGCCGCAGCGGGAGCGGACGATCGGCCAGCTCAAGTCGGGCAAGCTCGACATTTTGGTGGCCACCGACGTCGCCGCCCGCGGCCTGGACGTCGACCGGATCAGCCACGTGGTCAACTTCGACATCCCCACCGACACCGAGTCCTATGTGCACCGGATCGGACGGACGGGGCGCGCCGGCCGCAGTGGCGAGGCGATCTCGTTCGTCACCCCGCGCGAACGGCATCTGCTGGCCAGCATCCAGCGCGCCACCGGGCAGACGCTGGAGCCGATGCCGATCCCCAGCGCCGACGACGTCAACGCCACCCGGCTAAGCCGGTTCGACGACGCGATCACCGCGGCGCTCGGCTCGGAGCGCCTGGAGTTGTTCCGCCAAGTGGTGGCGCACTACGTCAACGAGTACGACGTACCCGAGTTGGACGTCGCGGCGGCGCTGGCGCTCCAGGCGCAGGGCGATTCACCGCTGCTGCTGGAACCCGACCCGGAGCGGCCCGAACGGCGTCCCCGCGAATCCGAGGGCGGCGCGGAGAGCCGCGGTCCGCGCCCCCGGCGGGACGGGCCGCCGCTGGCCACCTACCGGATCGCCGTCGGCAAGCGGCAGCGGATCACTCCGCGGCACATCGTCGGGGCCCTGGCCAACGAGGGCGGACTGCGGCGGTCCGACTTCGGTCACATCGACATCCGGGCCGATCACTCGCTGGTCGAGCTGCCGGCGTCCCTGCCCCGTGACGCGTGGGAAGCGCTGCGCGACACCCGCATCTCGGGCAAGCTGATCGAACTGGCGCCGGCGTCCCCGCGGTCCCGTGACCGGGATCGTGACGCGGGCTGGAAGCCGCGTAAGGGCAAGGGCAAGGGCGACAAGAAGTTCCGCCGGTTCACCCAGGAGTGACCAGCGGCGGCACCAGGACGCCGCCCGCGGTGGGCTCGCCGATGCCGAGCCCGGCCCGCACCACCGCAACCACCTGTTCGGTGCTGCCGCCGGCCGGCGACCACGGATCGATGAAGTCGTGCGTCCAGTGCAGTTCCGGGTCGATCGTGGCCTGACCGCAGTACTCTGCCGCGGCGCCGAAAACCCTGGTCGCGAAGGCGACCGCGGCATCCTGCCGGACGGCCAGATCGCTGGCGTTGGTGACCAGCACCACCCTTTCGAGACGATTCGCGACGGCCACCGAGCCATCGAACAGGGATTCCGACAGATGCAGGAAAGGCACCACGCCCGGCAGCGGAAACCCGGGATAGGCATGTGGGCTGTTGTTCTCCATCGCGTCCTTGACCCGCGGATCCCACCACATGTAGTAGTTCGGCACGATCCGCGGATACTTCACGCACAGTCGCACCGCCGGCATCGGGAAGCCCTTCGGCGCCACCAGTGGAGCCGCCAGCAGCGCTCGGCTCACCTCGCCGCGGGTGGCCGCCGCCCAGGCCGCCATGATGCCGCCGGCCGACAGACCGACCACCCAGACCTCGCCGCCCAGCCCGGCGGCGATGTCGACACAGGTGTCGACCTGTCCGACCAGTTCGGCGTCGGTGAGCGTCGCGAGATCGCGATTGAGGAGATCCGGCAGCCCATGATGAGGCATCCGGGGCAACAGGATGCGGTAGCCGGCGTCTCGCAACTGCTCGGCCACGGCGACGAACTGGGACGGCGCGTTGGTGAATCCGTGCCAGATGACGATGGTCACCGGGGCGTCGGGTCCCGGCTCGAACAGGCGGGTGTGAGTCGCCTCCGGGATGCCGGCGTCGGCGCCGGTCAGCTCGGCCAAGCGGGCCAGTGCGGCGGCGCGGTCGGCGGCGGGGTCGATCCGGGACGTGGCGGGTGCTGCCACGGACAGTCGGCGGCGATACCAGGCCGGTCGCTGCTCAACGGGATTGTCGGCCATTGTCGTCCCCATTCCGTCGCCCGCGGGTGCGTCGCCTACGGTTCTATCACGCTGCCCACTAGGCTGTACGCGGCATCAACCCGATCGACTATCTCTTCGACGAAAGACTCTTCTCATGCCCGAATTCTGGTCCAACCTGGGCAGCACCGTCTGGTACGTGCTGACCCTGATGATCTTCATTTCCTATCTGTTCGCCATGTTTGCGATCATCGGCGACGTCATGCGCGACCGCTCACTGAGCGGTGGCCTCAAGGCGGTGTGGATCATCTGCCTGATCTTCTTCCCGTTCATCACCGCCCTGGTGTACCTCATCGTCCGCGGCGGTGGCATGGCCGAGCGGTCGGCCGCTCAGGCGCAGCAGAGCAAGGCCGCGGCCGACGAGTACATCCGTTCGGTGGCCGGCAGCCCGTCCGATGAAATCGCCCGCGCCAAGGCCCTGCTGGATGCCGGCACCATCACCCAGGCCGAGTACGACAATCTGAAGGCCAAGGCCCTCAGCTGAGGCTGCACCGCAGGGCTTGTAAACGAGTCTCGCAGGTCGGGGACGGTTCTTTTCGTGTGATTTTCGAACGAAAAGAACCGTCCCCGACGTTTGATCAGTGCTCCTCCGAGAACCGGACGGCCGCGCGGAACTGTGCCGCGACCGTCGAGCCCAGGTTCAGCGGCCAGCGGTGCATGACGTACTCGGTGGCCTCGTCGACGCCGAGCTGGCGGGTCGAGTTTCCGGTCCGCACCCACAGCTCGGGCGCGAGGTTGCGGCCGGGGCGCAGATAGACCGGACGCGGTGAGGAGCGGCAGCCGAGCCGGCAGGCCAGAACCTCCGCGCCCGCCTCGTCGCCGGTCGGCAGCGAAGCGAAATCGACCTCGACCAGCGCGGCGGCGTTCTGACCCAGGCTCGTCGTCAGGTGGTCGCGCAGCCAGAGTTCGAAACGATCGGCGTCGGGTGCCTTCAGGGTGGCGAAATCGGCGGCCAGCCCGAGCGGCTCGCCGAAGTCGTCCACACCGATCACCAAGGTGCCTCCATCGGCGTTGAGGAAGGCACCCACGGTCTTGGCGATGACCAGCTCCATCCGTTCGTCACGCTTGCCGGTATGCAGATTGACCCGCGCGGTCGACTTGAACTCGACCCGCGAGGACTCCCCCGACCGGACCAGCTCGGCCAGGCCGGCGCGCTCCGGGCGCTGGAAATGTGCGGCGACGGCGGCATAGCCGGCGATCCCGGCGATCGACATGCCGAGCGCCACGGCGATCGTCAGCGGCTCCCACAAAGGGGAATGCGGCAGCACGGCGCCGATGAGCAGCAACCCGACCCCGGTGCCGACCATCGAGATCACGATGGACGTCGATCGTCCGAGTCGTGCGCGTCCGCGCAGCAGCCAGCGCGCGATAGCGCTGAACAGCCAGGCAATCACAACGGCCAGCATCAGCGAAAGCCCGACAGCCCAGACCGGCACCGACTCGCGAATCACCGCTCCACCTCCTCGTTTCCCGTGCCCGCCGAACCTTACTGGCCGTCGGGGAAATGTTCCGGCCGATCTGCGGGTTGCGCGCGGTGGGGTCTACGCGGAGGTGCTCATGCGAACGGTGGCGGACTCCCCCGCCGGCTGGACGGACGCGTTCCGCAGCGACGTCGTCAGGTAGCCGCAGGCCCCCAGGAACAGCCCGATCGAGGCGCAGAAGGTGACGGCCAGCCCGAACCGCTCGGCGATCAGCCCGCCCAGTACCGCGCCGAGCGGCATCAGGCCGTAGGAGAGCGTCCTGCCGGCGCCGCCGACCCGTCCGAGCAACTCGCCCGGCACCAGTCGCTGCCGCAGCGACTGGGTGAGCACGTTGCCCACGGTGGTGGTGAGACCGACCAGGGCGAAGGCGGTCGCGACCGCCCAGCCGTTGGGCCACAGCACCGGCACCAGCATCAGCAGCCCGTCCGCCAGCAGCGTGCCGATGATGGTGCGCATCTCACCGAAACGACGCTGCAACTGGTCGGCGAGCAGTGAGCCGGCCACCGCACCGAGCGCGAGGCCGAGCGTCAGCAGTGGATACTGCGCGGCGGTCAGCCCCATCGCCGAGCCGGGCCCGACCGCCCAGAGCACGAAGACCGCGAAGTAGGCGGTGCTGGCCAGATTCATCAGGCTCGAGGTGATCACCAGCGGCCGGATCACCGGGTGGCGCACCAGGAAGACTAGGCCCTCTCGAACGTCAGCCAGGGGGCGGCGGGCAGCTGCCGTCCGGGCAGCGGGACGGAATCGTCCACGAAGCCCTACCGCCAGGACGACCGCGGCGAGGGCGGCAAGCGCCGCCGACGCCCCGAACCCGACGCCGGCGCCCAGCACGATCAACGCGCCGGCCAGCGGCGAGCCGAGGAAGGCGTTTGCGACTTGCTGGACCCCGAGCACGCGCCCGTTCGCCGCCGGCAGCCGATCGGCGGGGACGAGATCAGGCAGGATCGAGTTGGCGCCGAGGTCAGCGAAGACCTCCGTCACCCCGTAGAGCAGGACGGCGGTGAGCAGCATTGGCATGGTGAGCCGGCCTGTCACGCTGAGCACTGCCGTCGCAGCCAGCAGGACCGCGCGAAGCGCCAGTGCCAGCACCTGCGCCCGCCGCCGGTCAACGCGATCGACCACGACCCCGGCGGCCAGTCCGAACAGCAGCCACGGCGCCCAGGTCGCCGCGGTCAGCAGCGAGATCTGGGCCGGTGAGTCGGTCAGTGTGAGCGCCACCAGGGGCGCCAGCATGCCCAGGATGCCGTCGCCCAGATTCGCCAGGCCGGTGGAGGCCAGTTGCGCCCGGAAGCCGGCCCCCAGCCCCGAGGTGCGACGCCCCGCTTCGTGCTCAGCCATCGTTCGATCTCCCTCTACTACGATGACAACCGATGCAGAGGTAACTCTGCAAAGGATTCTATGCAAAGGTATCTCTGCATATGTCGGAAGGCAAGGACTCCGCCGTGTCCGAGGACCGCATCCTCGGTTCCGAGGCGCTCAAGGCATTCGCCCATCCGCTGCGGATGAGCCTGTACGCCGAGCTGCAGCGACGCGGCCCGGCCACGGCCAGCCAGCTCGCCCGCGCGCTCGGTGAGAGCAGCGGACAGACCAGTTACCACCTGCGCCAACTCGAGCGGCACGGCTTCGTCGAGGACGACCCGGGCCGCGCGGGTGGCCGGGAGCGCTGGTGGCGTCCGGTCGGGTTCCGGTTGACCGATCCGGAGCTGCTGCACGACCCCGCCACCGAACCGATGGTGGGTGCCGTGATCGGCCAGGTGATCGCCGAACGAACCGCCACGCTGACGTCCTGGCTGGAGCACCTCGACGGCCAGATCGGGGACGGCATGGGCCAGCTGTCTACCTCGACGATGGAGCTGACCACCGCAGAGGCCGAGGCGCTCACCACCGATTTGCTGGAGCTGATCGAGCGCCATTCGACCGCTGCCAAGAAGCGTGAGCGGCCCTCGGACGCCCGCCGCTACCGGGTCTATCTGGACGTCATTCCGCTCACTGTGGATTTGCGCGAGAACGATAGTCCCCGATAGCCTGTAAGGCTGGCCTCACGACGAGAGGGACTCACATGTTCGGCCTGGACAAAGCGATCAAGCGAATGCAGCGTGAGCTGCCGATAGCCGGATCGTGGCATGCCTATGGTCGCCGCGACTTCGGTTTCGAAGGTAGCCGGCCAGGCAGAAGTGGGCCCCCGATCTGACCGCGGAGAAAGTTTGCTCCGCGCGTCCGGATCGGACGTCAAGCCGCCCACTCGCCTGCCGGGTCGGGCGGCTTTTTCGTGCCCTCCCACACCATCTTTGAGATCAGAAGATCTCCGAATCAGAAAGTAGAAACGCCATGAACGAGTTCCCCGTCGCGTTGCCCGGCGCGGCGAACGACAACACCTTGATGTGGGCACATCCGCACGACATCGAGCCGGCCGCGCTCGACCAGTTGCGGAACATCTCGCGGCTGCCGTGGGTGGACCGCGTCCGGGTGATGCCGGACGTGCACCTCGGCAAGGGCGCGACGGTCGGTTCGGTGATCGCGATGCGGGACGCCGTCAGCCCCAGCGCGGTCGGCGTCGACATCGGCTGCGGCATGGCCGCAGTCCGGACCAGCCTGACGCTCGCCGATCTGCCCGACGACCTGCACGGGTTGCGCCTGGCGATCGAGGGCGCGGTTCCGGTCGGCTACCGCGGCAACGACGGCGAGGCCGCCGTGCTGCGGGGCGACGTCCGGCTGCGGGGTCGGTTCGACGCGTTGTTCCGCCGGTTCGACGACCTGCGGGCGCCGCAGATCGCCGACCGGTTGTCCCGGGCCTTGTCGCAGTGCGGTTCGCTGGGTGGCGGCAACCACTTCATCGAGCTGTGCGCAGCCGAAGGTGACGAGCGGCTGTGGCTGACGCTGCACTCGGGCAGCCGGAACATCGGCAAGGAGCTGGCAGAGCGGCACATCGCGACCGCCAAGACCCTGGAGCACAACCTGGGCCTGCCCGATCGCGACCTGGCCGTGTTCCTGGCCGGCACGTCCGAGATGGATGCCTACCTGAACGACCTGTGGTGGGCGCAGGACTACGCGATGCTGTCGCGGACCCTGATGCTGGCCACCGTGCAGCAGGTGTTCGCACGCTGGCATGCGGGCGCGGTCGGCTTCGACGAGCCGATTCTGTGCCACCACAACTACGTGGCGCGGGAGAGCTACGACGATGTCGAGCTGATCGTGACCCGGAAGGGCGCGATCCGGGCGGCCCGGGGTGACCTGGGCCTGATCCCCGGCTCGATGGGCACCGGCAGCTACGTCGTCCGGGGTCTGGGCAACGAGGCGTCGCTGAACTCGGCCAGCCACGGTGCCGGACGCCGGATGTCCCGGACGCGGGCGAAGCGGATGTTCAGCACCGACGACCTGGCGGCGCAGACCGCCGGCGTCGAGTGCCGCAAGGACGCCGGGGTGGTCGACGAGATCCCCGGTGCCTACAAGGACATCGACCAGGTGATCGCCGCCCAGGTGGACCTGGTCCAGGTCGTGGCCCGACTGCAGACGCTGCTCTGCGTGAAGGGCTGAGTGGTACGCGGGGACGGTTCTTTTCGTTCCGTTTTGGTTCCGTTTCGGCGGAAATGGAACGGAAAGAACCGTCCCTCCGTACCGGAAGTGGACCGAAAAGAACCGTCCCCCCGCACCAGAACTAGAGAGGAGGTCGAACAATGGACCGGGTCACCGTTCTCAACGCGGACGCGCATCAGGTGCTGCACCAGGTGTCGCTGCGGCACGCCGTGGCGATGCTGTACCGCGACGTGGCGCGGGTGCACCAGGCGGTTCCGGGCCGGAGCTTCGGCCCCTACCCGCAACCGGAGTCGCTGGTGCTGGTCAGCTACGTCTACACGCGCTGGCTGTACCAGCGCTCCGGACGGCTGCCGTGCAGCCTGGCCAATGTGTTGCGTCGCGACGGCCACGCCTGCGCCTACTGCGGGCGTGAGGCGTCCACCCGCGACCACATCGTGCCGCGCAGCCGCGGCGGTCCGACGTCGTGGCTGAACCTGGTGGCCGCCTGCGTCGCCTGCAACAGCAACAAGCGCGACCGGACGCCGGAGCAGGCCGGCCTGCACCTGCGGGTACAGCCGTTCGTACCCACCGCCGCCGATCTGCGGCACGGCTGAGACCGGCCCGTCCCGACCACTGGCGGGCCGGTCGGCTAACCTCTGACCCCAAAGGCCCACGGAGGAATGGCATGCCGCGCGCGCACGACGAGACCAAGGCTGAGATCACCAGCGGCCTCGACCGCGCCCTGTTCGTCGCCGGCGGCGTCCTTTCGCTGTGGCTGGCCTACCTCACTCTGCAGGAGGGCATCCAGCCCGGCTGGCCGATGCTGCTGGTCGTCGTGTTCTGGGCGATGGTCACCTACCTGGTGCTCCCCCGCATCCACCGCATCCTGACCCGGATCTACGTGCCCGACTACTTCATCGGCCGCACCCGGACGGCCGACGGACTGCTCGGCGATCCGGTCAACCTGGCCATGCTGGGCGAGGCGGAGCATGTCCACGCAGCCATGCGTGCCGGCGGCTGGAGCCTCGCCGACGAACTGTCGTTCCGCACCGGGTGGCGGATCGTGATCTCCTCGTTGACTCGCCGCACCTATCCGGCCGCTCCGGTCAGCCCGCTGTTCCTGTTCCAGCGCCGGCAGGACTTCGCCTACCAGCAGGAGGTCGCCGGCAGCCCGAGCAAGCGCCATCACGTCCGATTCTGGCGCTGCCCGGACGGCTGGCTGCTGCCGGGCGGCATCCGGGTGGACTGGCTCGCCGCCGGAACCTACGACCGCAGCGTCGGGTTGTCGCTGTTCACCTTCCAGATCACCCACAAGATCGCCGAGGACATCGACACCGAACGCGACCACATCGTCCACAGCCTCCGGCAGGCCGACCCGGGGGTCCGGCTGCGGGTGATCAAGGGCTTCGCCGCCGGATATCACGCCCGCAACGGCGGTGGCGACCGGATCAGGACCGACGGTCATCTGCCGATCGTCGATCTGACCGGTCTGGCGTCCGCTCAGGCCGGCCTGCCCGCGCTGCCCCCGGCTCCACGTGCGGCACCCCCGGTGCAGGTGCTGTTCGCCCTCGGCGTCACGGGGATTCGCGGGCTCGGCTACCTGCTGCTGGCGGCATTCGCCTTCGCCGGCGGCGCGGCCGCCCTCGCCGCGGACGCCGACCCCGAGACCGCCGCCCTGCTGCCGCTCCTCGGCGTGGGCCTGGTCGGGTTGGCCCTGTTCGACCTGGGGCTCGGCGCCTTCCTGTTCACGCGCCGCAACTGGGCGCGGATGACGCTGTGCTGCCTGAGCCTGGTCAACGCCGCCATCGTGTTTGCGAGTCGCACGATGGCCAATGAGCACGGCCGGCTGGGCGGCGATCTGTTCGGCCTCGGACTCAGCGTCCTCGTGCTGCTCGCCTTGTCGAGTGAGGCCGCCCGCGAGTACACCCACCCCCGGCCGCGCCCCGGCTTTAGCAAGCGCCGCTCGGAGCGGCGCCGCCAACTCGGCCGGGGCGACGCCGATCGTTACAGTGAACCGGGTGAGCCTCCAACCGCAGCAGCCGACCCCGAGCAGATCCGCGTTCGACGGCGCGATGGGTGACGAGGCGCAAACGAGCACCGAATCCGAACGCCGCAGCCTGGATCTCGTCCAACGCATGGTCGTGTCGTTCCTGCTCGGCGGAGTGATCGCGATGGTCGCCGCCGTGTTGGCGCTCTTCGTCGTGACCCGCGCCCAGTTCGAGCTGCCCTACGATTCGGTCATCGGCCTGTGGATCATGACCGGAGTGATCGGGATGGCGGGCGCGGTCACGGTGCTGATCATCAACCGGCGCCGCCCCTACCACCCGCTGGTGGTCCTGGGCCTGATGCCCATGGCGGTCGCCGGCTACTGGCTTTTCGGCTGATCTGCAGCTCGCCCCGCCCGTTCAGGATCGGCGGGAAGCAGTCGTTCGACCAGGACGTTGACCGCATCGTCGGCAACCACCTGCTCATCGATCGGAACGGTGAGCTGATCGAGGATCAACCCGTCCAGCGCATAGTGGAACAGCACGATGTCCCAGCGCGTGCCGGGTAGCCCGGCGCCCTCGGTGAACGCCACGTCGGCGTCCAGGCCGCCGCGCAGCCAGCCGCCCAGCACGGCGGCCACCGACGGACGCCGCGCGGCGTCCAGCCGGAGTTCGAACAGCGCGAGCGTGGCATCGCGGTCGGCGGTCAGCCTGTGGACGATGTCCTTCAGATAGCTGGCGAACAGCTCACGTCCCGGCGGGCGCCGGGCCAACTCGGCGTGCACCGCCGGATCCGGCGCCAGCCGCTCGCCGATCCGCGCCAGGATCGCGTCGATGATGTCGTCACGCGAACTGAAGTAGTTCGACGCCGTCCCCCGCGGCACCTCGGCCTCGGTGTCCACAGACCGATGAGTCAGTCCTCGCGAGCCCTGGCCAGCAAGTACCCGCAGCGCCGCATCGGCCAGTTGGAGGCGTCGTTCGGGGTTGCGTGCCACAGCGACACTATAGACAACCACTACTTCCGTCGTGGTAATCTCAACCACGACATCAGTAGTGGAAGGAGCGAGCCATGCGTGAACTGACCTACTACGTGGCAGTGTCCATCGACGGGTTCATCGCCACCCCCGACGGCGGCTATGACGCCTTCCTGATCGAGGGTGACCACATGAGCGTGCTCCTCGACGAGTACGGCGACGCCGTCCCGGCGCACGTTCTGCAGGCGGTGGGCAGGCAGGCCCCGCGCACCCGTTTCGACACCGTGATCCAGGGCTGGAACAGCTATGACATCGCCTACTCGATCGGCATCGAGCGGCCCTATGCGCACCTGCGCGAGTTTGTGGCGACCCGCAGTGCCCACGCGCCCGCGGCAGGCGTCACCTTCACCGCCGACCCCCTTGCCACGGTGCGCGAACTGAAGCGAGAGGACGGCCTCGGCATCTATCTGTGCGGCGGCGGCCAACTCGCCGGGGCGCTGCTGCCCGAGATCGACCGGCTCATCCTCAAGCGCAACCCGGTCGTCTTCGGCGCTGGCATCCCCTTGTTCGGTTCGGTCGGTTCGACCATCCGCCACTTCCGGCTGGTCGACGTCCGCCGGTTCGCCTCCGGCGTCCTGATCGAAGAGTACGATCGCGCCGAACAGCCGGCTTGAGCAGCCGAGGACGGCGGGGCGTCACGCCCCGCCGTCCTCGTGTCGCAGTCCCGATTCAGCGGATGAACAGCATCTCGCGGTACTTCGGCAGCGGCCACGCACTGTCCGCGACCACCCGCTCGAGGGCGTCCGCATGGACACGGGCCTCGTCCATCAGGCTCCGGACGGTCGTGGCGCAGTGCTTCAGGTGGTCCGCGATGGTGGTGAAGTCGTGCAAGGCGAGCGCGTCCTCCAGCTCGGTGACGGCCGCCAGCAGGGCCTTCGCCTCGGTGGCGATCGTGGACGCGATCGACGTGTCGAGGTCGGCGCCGAATTTGGCTGCGATCTCGTAGGTCGCGCCCAGCTCGGCCAGGTAGGCGAGCGCCGCCGGGTAGATCACGGTCTTGCCCAACTCGATGACGAGCTTCGCTTCGACGGCGATCGAGTTGAGGTACTGCTCGGCGTACACCTCGTAGCGGCTGTTCAGCTCCAGCGGCGACAGCACGCCGGTCGATTCGAACAGGTCGATCACGGGCTGCTCAATGAACACCGGCAGCGCGTCGGCGCTGGTCGGCAGGTTGCGGAGGCCCCGCTCCTTCACCGCCGCCTCGTGCCAGTCGGTGGAGTAGCCGTCGCCGCCGAAGACGGCATCGCCGTGCTCGTTCATGACCTCCTGCAGGATGGTGGCCACCGCCTCGGCGACCTGCTTGCCGGAACCCAGCTCGGTCTCCAACCGGCCGGCGATCCAGTCCAGGGAATCAGCCAGGATCGTGTTCATCGCGACGAGCGGCCCGGACACCGACTGGGACGAGCCGACGGCGCGGAACTCGAACCGGTTGCCGGTGAACGCGAACGGAGAGGTGCGGTTGCGGTCGCCGGGGTCGCGGTTGAACGGCAGGATCTGCGACAGGCCCAGATCCATCATGCCGCCGCCGCTGGTCACCGACACCTTGCCCGCCTTGATGTCGTTGAACACCGCCTCGAGCTGGTCGCCGAGGTAGACCGACATGATCGCCGGGGGCGCCTCATTGGCGCCGAGCCGGTGGTCGTTGGACGCCGTCGCGATGACGGCGCGCAGCAGCGGACCGAACAGGTGGACACCGCGGATCACGGCGCCGCAGAACACCAGGAACTGCAGATTCTCCGCCGGCGAGTGCCCCGGATCGAGCAGATTGCCCTGGGTGGCGTTGCCCACCGACCAGTTGACGTGCTTGCCGGAGCCGTTGATGCCGGCGAACGGCTTCTCGTGCAGCAGACACATGAAGCCGTGCTTCAGCGCGGTGGCCTTCATGATCGTCATCATCAGCTGCTGGTGGTCAGCGGCGACGTTCGCCGCTTCGAAGTACGGAGCGATCTCGAACTGCGCCGGCGCAACCTCGTTGTGGTGCGTCTTGGCCGGGATCCCGAGCCGGTAGAGCTGGTCCTCGAAGTCCTGCATGAAGACCTGGACGCGCTCGGGGATCGCCCCGAAGTAGTGGTCGTCGAACTCCTGCCCCTTGGCCGGCGGCGCGCCGAACAGCGTGCGTCCGGCCAGCAGCAGGTCGGGGCGGGCGGCGGCGAAGTTCTTGTCGACGAGGAAGTACTCCTGCTCGGCCCCGCAGCTGGAGTTCAGCGGGGCGATCTCGGTCTCGCCCATCAGCGCCAGCACCTTGCGAGCGGCCTTGTCCATCGCGGCGTTCGAGCGCAGCAGCGGGATCTTCTTGTCCAGCGACTCACCAGTCCACGACATGAACACGCTGGGGATCATCAGCGTGGCACCGTTCTCGGTGTTCTTGATGTAGGCGGGGCTGGTCGGATCCCAGGCGGTGTAACCGCGGGCGGCGCTGGTCATGCGGAGGCTGCCGTTGGGGAACGACGAGCCGTCGGGTTCGCCCTTGATCAGCAGGCTTCCGGTGAACTCGGTGATCGCATGGCCGTCGGAGTTGGTGATGATGAAGCCGTCGTGCTTCTCAGCCGTGATGTTCGTCAGCGGGTAGAACACGTGCGAGAAGAATTTGGCGCCCTTGCGCATCGCCCAGTCCTTCATCGCGGCCGCGACGACGTCGGCGGTCGCGGCGTCCAACGGCTCCCCGGTCTGGACGGTCCGCTTCATCGCCTTGAACGCGTTCTTCGACAACGCCTCCTCCATCGCCGCCAGTCCGAAGACGTCACACGCCCACATGTCGGAGAGCGGAAGGATCTCTGCGGTCTCTGCGGGTTGCCGGTTGAGTGTTTCGGTGATCGCAATTTGGCGGACGTCGTTCGCGGTCATAGTCAAGCTCGCCTTCGTGGGGGATTCTGTTCCGGCGGTGACATTAGGGATCGGTTGTTTCGCCGATATGTCGGTGGCGTGTCAGCGGTGAACCGTGGCCACGGTGATCCCGGCCGAGAGTGCCGGGGCGTCCATCGCCATCAGCTCGACGCCGGCCCGATCGAGACCTACCACGCGTCCGACAAGGCGTGCGGGATCGACGGTCCCGTCCGCGATCAGCTGCAGCATCGCCGGATAGTCGGCGGCAGCCATGCCGTGGCTGCCAGCGACGACGAGTTCGCGGGCAACCACCACGTCCCAGGGCAGCGGCGCGGCGGCCTGTTCGCCGAGCATCAGTCCGACCTGGACGTGCCGGCCCCGCGGACGCAGGCAGCGCAGCGCCGCGTCGACCACCGAGCCCGAGCCGAGGGCGTCCATGGTGACGTGCGCTCCCCCGCCGGTGAGTGCGCGTACGGCGTTCGGGTCGGCCGTGCTGAGGGTGACCTCGGCCCCCAAGTCAGCGGCGCGCTCGCGGGCCGCCGCCGACGGGTCGACGGCGATCACCCGGGCGCCGAGTGCCCGGCCGAGCAGGACGGCGGACAGCCCGACCCCGCCACAACCGATGACCACCAACCACTCATCCGTGGTCAGCCGGCTCTGCGCGATGAGCGCATGGTAGGCGGTGGCGAACCGGCAGCCCAGCCCTGCGGCAGTCACGAAATCGACTGTTTCCGGTAGCCGGACGAGGTTGAAGTCGGCCGCCCGGACGGCCACCAGTTCGGCGAACGACCCGGGATGGGTGAAGCCGGGCTGGGTCTGATCGGGGCAGACCTGCGCCTGGCCGGCGGCACACCACGCGCAGCGACCGCACCCGTTGACGAACGGTGCGGTCACCCTGTCACCCACACCGAACCTCCGCACCTGCGCCCCGACCGCGGCGACCACGCCGGCGAACTCGTGGCCCGGAATGTTGGGCAGCGGCACCGGATCATGACCTCGCCAGGCGTGCCAGTCCGACCGGCACACCCCGGTGGCCCGGACGGCCACCAGGGCGCCGTCGTGGGGGCACTCGGGCTCGGGGACGTCGGTCAACCTGGGCTCGGCACCGACCTCGGCATAGACGATTGCGCGCACCGCAGCGTTCTACCAGATCGGCCTACGCTGTCGGGGTGATGGACATCGAGGTCAACGGCGCCACCGTCGAGGCGATCCTGACGACGCCGCCCGCAGGATCGGGTCCGGGCGTGCTCCTGTTCTCCGACGCCTTCGGGTTGCGTCCGCGGATCGAGGAGATGGCGTCCGAAATCGCGAGATGGGGTTACGTCGTGCTGGCGCCCAACGTGTTCCACCGAGAGGGCAGCGTCGCCGACCTTTCGGTGGCCGAGGACCTGGCCGACCCGGACGGCCGCCAGCGGCTTTGGCGAAAGGTCGGTCCCCGGGTCGGACGGCTCACCGTGGCGCGTGCCCTGCCCGACATCGACGGCTACCTGGCGGCGCTGCTGGCGCGACCCGAGGTGACCTCGGCACGGATCGGTGTCGTCGGCTTCTGCATGGGGGCGCGGCTGGCCGTCCGGGCCGCGGGACGGCGTCCGGAGGCGGTGGCCGCGTGTGCCGGGTTCCATGGTGGCGGCCTGGTCACCGATGCCCCCGACTCACCACACCTGGCGCTGGCGGACGCGACCGCCGAGTTCGTGTTCGGGCACGCCGACGGCGACTCGTCATTGACCCCACAGAACTGTGCCGACCTGGGTGCCGCGCTCGCAGGTGCCGGTCTCGTCGCGCGCAACGAGATCTACCCCGGCGCCGTCCACGGCTACACCATGGCGGACACCTCCGCCTGGAACGAGGCCGCCTACGAACGCGCGTTCGCCGAGCTGCGCGGGCTGTTCGACCGCACCCTGCACGACGGAGCGGGAGCCCCCGATGCGATCGACCGGCGACTTCTCCAAGACCCGTACGTCACGCTGTTCCGGCAGCCGGCGGTCCTCGACGATGCCCTGCGCCGACTGCGCGGGAGCGGCTACGACGTCCGCACCACGGACGCCTCGCAGTGGACCGACCAGCAGGGCATGCACCGAGCGCTGGCCCTGCTGCTCGACTTTCCCAGCTACTACGGGAACAACCTCGACGCCCTCAACGACTGCCTGAGCGATGTCGCCGGCGGCGCGTACGGGGTGGATCCCGGGGCGGCCGGGCTGGTGCTGGTGCTGCGGCACTACGACGCGTTCGCCGCCACCCACCGTGACGCGGCGTTCGCCGTCCTGGACATCTTCGCGGTCACCGCACGTGCCGCGGCGTTGCGCGGGCGTCCGATGCTCTGCCTCGTCCAGTCCGACGACCCGGACCTGGAGCTGCCGCCGGTCGGTGCGCGTGCGGTGCCGTGGAACGGAGCCGAGTGGCTGCGAGCCCGGCGCGGCGACGGGCGCACTATGTAAGGCTTGGCCCATGTCTACCGGAGCACTCTTGCTGACCGCGGCGCGTGCCGCGACACCCGATCAGTTGCGGGTGCTGGCCGGCACCGACGATGCCCGGGCCGCACTGGTGGCGACCCTGCTGACCAGCCGCCGTCCCGACGATTCCCCGTTGCTCCGGGAGCTCACCCGGCTCGAGATCGCCAGCGTGGACGCCGCCGGCGACGGTTGCGGCGACGTCCTGCTCGCCTGCTGCTGGATGCTCTTCCTGTCCGGTGATGTCGCCGACAGCGAGCTGATCTGGGAGGCCAAGGGGTTGAACTTTGACACGTACTCCTACGTCGACAGCGTCTTCCTGATCCCCAGCGGCGTCCAGCTGACCGCCGAGTTCGCGAAGGCGCATGGCCTCGCCGACCTGGCCGCGTATGTGGAGCAGGATTGGCTCAACGATCCGGACGAGGCTGCCGAGGAGTGGCGGAACAGCACCTTCTTCGCCGGGGTACCGGCGCCGACCGCGTCCGCGGAGGAACTGGCTGCGTACATCAGAAGCTGACCCACCGTCCGTCGAGCTTGTCGAGATCCCCGCTGGCAAGGGGTTTTGACAGACTCCACCCGCGGTGACCTAGCGCGAACTCTGCCGCGCCTTCTCAGCGACGACCTCGCGGTAGCTTTCCCGCTCACGGACCAGCCACTCAGGCGGCTCGGCGATCAACGTGCCGATCTGGTCGGCGTCCAACGGCTCGGTGATGCCGGCTCGCGACAGTCCGGAGCGGGACACTCCCAGCTTCTGCGCGACCACCTCGCGGGGGAAGGGTCCGTTGCGCCGCAGGTCGATCAGCCACTGCGGCGGATCGGCGCGCAGCGCATCGAGTTCGGCGCGGGTGATCGGCGAGGTGCGGAACTCCTCGGGCGCGGCCGGCAGGAAGATGCCGAGCTTGGCAGCTGCCGTCACCGGCTTCATGGTCTGGCTCACCGAGTCAGCCTATCCGGGCGGTCAGAGGTAGCCTGCCCGGGTGACGACTCCCCCGGCTGCGGAATCCCTGCGCGTTGGATTCGTTCCTGGCGTGACACTGACCAAGTGGACGACGATCTGGCGGGAGCGCTACCGGTCGGTGCCCCTGGAGGTCGTCGAGGTGGCCCAGGCTGAGCAGCGCCGGGTGCTGGATGCCGGCGATGTCGACCTGTGCTTCGTCCGGCAGCCGATCGAGGTCGACGGATTGCACCTCATTCCGCTGTATGAGGAGGCGCCGGTGGTGTGGGTGTCGAAGGAGCATCCGATCGCGGCGTTCGACGCGGTCACGCTGGCCGACCTGGCCGAGGAGACCGTGCTGACCGAGGCCGACGCGTCCGGCATCAACCAGGTCGCGATCCAGATCGCGGTGTTGCAGGTGCCGATGTCCATCGCCCGCACGCACAGCCGTCGCGACCTCACCTACCGTCCGGTGACCGACGCCGATCCGACCCGGATCGGACTCGCCTGGCTGGTCGAGAACCCGCATCCGCTGATCGACGAGTTCATCGGTGTGGTCCGCGGCCGGACGGCGCAGAGCTCGCGCACCCAGCAGGAGCGGGCTCGCGTCGCGAAGCCGGTCAAAGCCGCGCCCAAGGGGCGCTCTGGACGCGGACGTCCGCGCCGCCGCTGAGCGTCGACCCAGGGAGTCAGCCCAGTGAAAGGAGTACCGATGGACGCCACGCCGAAGATCGATCGCGAGCACCAGTTGGAGGAGCATCGCCGTCCGGACGGAGTCGACGACGCCACCGTCGCCGCGGTCGGAAAGCTGTCCGAGGCGCTGGAGAAGGTGGAGGACGCCCGGGGTCATCTGTACGCGTTCCATCGGTTGTGCGGCTCGGCCGACCTGGCCCTGGGTGACGCGGTCGACGAACTGCGCGCCGCTGGCCACCACGAGGCGGCCGAGTTGCTCGAACGCGAACTCGTCGGCCGCAACATCATCGAGGGGCGCTGGAGCTATCAGGTGGTCGAGGAGTACGACGACACCTACTGGTCGGTCTTCCGCGAACTGGAGACCCGCGTCCGCGGCGAGTTGATGGCCGGACGGCGGCACATCTTCGAGGCCGAGATGAAGGAGGATCGGCGCTCGCACGGCGCCCGGCATCATGAATCGGTGCCGGACGACAGCGGACCGCAGTCACCGGCGAATACCGACCCGACAGGCGGCGATCGATAGCGGGCAGTAAGCGCAGCTGCCGATTACGGTGGAGGCATGGCGACCACCACACTGCTCATCCTCGGAGCGTCCGGCGACCTCACGTCCCGGCTGCTGTTGCCGGCCCTGGGCCAACTCCTGCTCCGGGAACCCGACCGCGGCATCTCCTTGCTCGGAGCCGGTTCTGACAACAAGAGCACCGAGACATGGCGCGACACGGTCGCCGCACGGTTCGCGGAAGCCGGCGCCGGTGCCGAGGCCGCCCGGGTGGGTGAGACGACCTATACGTGCGCGGATGTCACCGACGCCGATGCCATGCGCACGCTGCTGACCGGTATCACCGGACGCCTCGTGATCTATTTCGCGCTGCCGCCCGCCGTGACCCGGAAGTGCTGTGAGGTGCTCACATCCGTGGACCTACCCGAACACACGGTGCTCGCGCTGGAGAAGCCGTTCGGAAGCGACGTCGAGAGCGCGAAACAGCTCAACCAGCTGCTGCTGCGACTTGTCCCCGAAGAGCGGATCTTCCGCGTCGATCACTTCCTCGGCCGCTCCAGTCTGCTGAACATCCTCGGGGTTCGGATGACGAACCGGGTCTTCACCCCGATCTGGAACGCCGAGCACGTCGAGTCCGTCGACATCCGCTTCGATGAGTCACTCGCCCTGGAGAACCGGGCTCGGTACTACGACCATGCCGGTGCCTTGGTCGACATGATCCAGAGCCATCTCCTCCAGGTCCTCAGCCTCGTCGCACTTGAGCCTCCCGCGTCCCTCGGCGAGGATGCCCTCCGGTCCGCGAAGACGGCCACGCTGCGCGCCACCCGCATCTGGAACGACGACCCCACCACCGCATCGCGCCGCGCCCGCTACAGCGCCGGCACCATCGGCAGCCGTGCGGTCGGGTCCTACGTCGACGAGCCTGGAGTCGACCCGGGCAACAACACCGAAACCTACGCGGAACTGGTCTGCGAGGTGCAAACCGAGCGCTGGGCCGGAGTTCCGTTCCGGCTCCGCTCCGGGAAGGCGCTCGCCGCCAAACGCTCAGAGATCACCCTGCGGTTCCGGCCCGTCCGCCACCTCGCCTCGGGATTCTCCGGCACCGTCCCGGACGGCGGCGAGTTGACGTTCACCCTCGGCCCGGACGCGCTGCATCTGGGCCTCAACGTCACCGGAGGACCCGATCCGTTCGAGATTCACCGCGACACGCTCTCCAGCCACCTCGGCGAGGGAGAACTGCTGGCCTACTCCGAAATCCTCGCCGAGATCCTCGACGGAGACGTCACCCTCTCCGTTCGCGGCGACTCCGCCGAAGAGTGCTGGCGCATCCTCCAACCTGTTCGCGACGCCTGGCGGCGCGACGAGGTGCCGATGGAGGAATACCCCGCGGGGTCGAGAGGACCCGGCCCGCGCCAGCGGCACACTCCGAGGCCGAGCTGACGCAGGATCGGCGCCCGATCACCGAACCGCGAGGCCGGCGATGTGGGTGTTGAACGGCAGGAACGGGCTGTGGATCCGATACCGCTCCACCTCGACGGCGTTGAAGCCCGCCGCACGGACGGCGCCCTCCAGATCGCGCTCGCAGGAACAGCCCTCGAACACCCAACCCCAGGGCCGCCGGACCAGTCTCTGCACCGCTCGGGTCGGCGTCCCCTCCGGCGCGGCGACGTGTTCGAGGAAGCGGAAGGTGCCACCGGGCCGCAGGATGCGCTGGACCTCGGCGAGCACCGCTGCCGGATCGGGCACCGAACAGAGCACGAGTGACGAGATCACCACGTCAGCACGACCGTCCGGCAGACCGGTGTCGTCCGCCGTCCGCGCCAGCACGTCGAGCCGGACGCCGCGCCGGCGGGCCGCGGCCCGCAGCGGGTCGTGCATGTACCGGTTCGGTTCGATCGCGACCAGCGTGGCGGCGTCCGGGAGGTAGGGCAGGTTGGCACCGACCCCGGGCCCGATCTCGACCACCCGGCGCGGCAAGCCGGAGAAGACGCGCTGCTTGTGACGACGCAGGGTCCACTCGATGTAGGGGTCGAGCAGGCCGAAGAACGCCGCGTTGAACCGACCCCGGACAGCGTGCTGTTCGAAGGTGCTGGAGGCGCCGCTGACGCTCTCGCCCACACGACCTCCTCGGTTCCCGCGCTGAGGCGAGGCTAGCCGCGGGCGGGCGGCCCGCGCCGACTCGACGGCCGGTGACGACTCCGCAGGTGGGATTCCCCTGGTCCGAGCCGCTGGCCGCCCCGGTGATCAGCGGACGATGGATTGTTGGGTGGGCGACTAGCCTGGCTCTTTGGAGGAATGCGATGTCGCTGCCGAGCCCGGTGGACCTGTTCACCCACGCCACCGCCGACGTGCAACGCCGGCTCGGCGGTCTCCTGCGCGCGAAAGTGGCAGGTTCAGACGCAAGCGAACGCGCCGCTCGGATCTGGGGAACGCCCGGTCCTCGCTGGTTCACTGCGACCGACCCGATCTGGCGCGTGCATTCCGACGCGTCGATGTTCATCGGCGGCATCACGGCACTGTTGCTGCAGTCACTGCATCCCCTCGCGATGGCGGGCGTGGCAGGTCACAGTGGCTACAAATCCGATCCGTGGGGACGGTTGCAGCGCACCAGCCACTATCTGGCCACCACCACCTTCGGCACCATCGCCGACGCCGAGCACGCGATCGGCAACGTCCGGGCCATCCATGAGCGCGTCCGAGGAAAGGACGTTCACGGACGTCCCTACCGGGCGTCCGACCCGCGGTTGCTGAGCTGGGTGCATCTCGCCGAGGCGGACAGCTTCTTGCGCGCCTATCAGGAGTTCGGCGCCGAGCCGCTCACCGAGATCGAGGCCGACACCTATGTCATGCAGACCGCAAGGACGGCCCGGCTTCTGGGGGTGCTGGCGCCGCCACTGACAGTGCGTACGTTGGGCGAGCAACTGGATGCCTTCCGGCCCCAGCTTGAGGCCTCGCCGGAAGCACTGGAGGCGGCCCGTTTCTTGCTGCTCGACCCGCCCCTGCCGCTACTGGCGCGACCGGGTTACGCCACACTGGCCTCCGGCGCGGTCTCCCTGCTTCCCGGTTGGGCCAGGGGGATGCTTCGGCTGTCGCTGCCCGACGGCGTGGCAGCCGTGGTCGGAATGCCGCTGGGAAGATTGGCTGCCGGCGTCGTCCGGTGGGGAATGGCTGGGGTGGACGACTGAGCGGTCTGCGTCTCCGACATCGAGCCGATACACGCCGCCTGCCCATCGCGTCAGCACCGGTGCTGGGGTGAGAAGGAGATGAGATGGCGAATGATCGGGTGATCCGCGAGCAGGCGGACGTCGCCGAGGGTGAGCGACGGGCCGGGCGATGCGAATGAACAGCACTGGCGGTTCTGCACCTTCCGCTTCCGATGGCTTCAATGGACCAGTCGGTGCCGTTCTTCGCTGCGCACGGTGGTCGCCGACGCTGCGGTGCAGGGACGGGTTGGCACAGATCGAGGCGGGATCGTCGGTCCGATCTTCCAGCGCGGCGTGGACGCCGAGGCCGGCGCCGAGCGGCAGCGGCGGTTTGAATGGGTTGGGAGAGAGGCACTTACGCGGCGAGCCGTTCACCGGGCGAGCCGCCCGCAAGGTTTCTCGACACGGCGGGGGCCCCGAGGAAAGCCTCGCCGGGAACGACGAAGCCCAAGTGAGAAACCTGCTCTCACCTGGGCTTTCACGTCGGGCTGACAGGATTTGAACCTGCAACCCCTTGACCCCCAGGTAGACCCACAAGCACGTGTGGGCTCAAATCCGGGACTCCTGCCACCCAGAAGGGGCGATTTCACGTCCTGCAATGCATGGGATGCATGGTTCTGCTCCCGGTTTGGTCCCGGCGAACGCGCGCATCTGACATCGACGACAGGGTTTACGTCGGGTTTACGTCACGTCGATCAAATCCAAGATGCCCCGAGCTCACCGCTCGCGCGAGGGTCGCACCGAGCGACGTCCGCGGATTGCATACGCGCGGACCACAGAGGGGCACGGCAACACGCGCGTCGCGGCAAGAGCTGTCCGCGTCTCTGAGAACATACAGATGCACACTAATGGAGGTGTGCCGCGCAGCAATTCAGAGATCGGAGGCCCATGCACCTGGCACGAGTCACCGTGGAGAACTTCCGCGGTATTTCGAAAGCAGAAGCTTTCTTAGATGGAGACGCCGTACTCCTCGGCGACAACAACTCGGGTAAGTCAACCGTGCTGGAGGCTGTGGAGCTTGCGCTCGGCGCCGATCGCCTGTTCCGCCGCCCGATTGTCGACGAGCACGACTTCTACGGCGGTGCTTACCTCGAGAACGAGATTCTTGTCGAAGTCATGATCGTTGACCTGGACGACGAACTTCAGTCTCGATTTCGGAACAACCTCGAGTATTGGGACGCGGCTAACGCCACGCTGCTGTCGACGCTGCCGGGCCCTGACTCGGATGCACTCCCCTGCGTGCGCATTCGCTTCGTTGGACGGTACGACGTCGACGAGGACGATTTCGAGGGGCGCACCTGGTTCTGTAGCCCTGAAGACGATGAGGGCAATCCGACCAATGAGGCGAGGTCGGCTGACAAGCGTGAGTTCGGTTTTCTCCTGCTACGTGCCCTCCGGACGGGCACCCGTGCCATGTCGATGGAGCGCGGCTCGCTCCTCGACTTTGTTCTTCGCGCCTTCGAAGTCGAAGTCCAGATGTGGGAGAACCTGCTCGAGAAGCTCCGCGGCGTGTCAGTTGCCGGTGAGGAGAATCCTGAGTTCGGCCAGATCCTCTCGAGCATCGACGACGCGATGAAACAGATCGTGGCGGCCGAATGGGCGGATGCGCCGCATCTGCGGGTGTCTGAGCTCACGCGCGAAGATCTCCGCCGGGTGCTGAGATCTTTCATGGCCACGGGTGCGCCGGGCTACGCGGCACCTTTCAACCATCAGGGTTCAGGCACCATCAACTCACTGGTGATCGCGATGCTCACTCTCATCGCGCAGAAGCGCAATGGGCGCGTCATTTTCGCTATGGAGGAACCGGAGATCTCGGTGCCCCCGACGGCTCAAAAGCGGGTCGTCGATCTGATCCTCGCGCTCGGGGGCCAGGCCATCTTTACGACCCACTCCCCGTATGTGCTCGAGGAGTTCGAGCCCGAGCAGATGACCGTGATCTCCCGTACACACAGCACCGGCGAACTATCCGGCACGCGCGTGACACTTCCTGCTTCCCTCCGCATCAAGGCGTTCCGCACCGGCATCCGGACGCGGTTCTGCGAGGCACTCCTCGCGCGCAGGGTTCTCGTCACCGAGGGCGACACCGAGGCTGCTTCGTACGCCGCTCTCGCAAAGACCGCGGCCCGGGCCGACCCGACCCGATTCGCGCGGCTCGATACGCGCGGCTGGGCCATCTTCGATGCGCAAGGCGAAACCAACGTCGCCGGGTTCGCTTCATTCTTCCGTGGCCTAGGAAAGCATGTGGCATCCGTTTTCGATCAGCAGCCCGCCGATCGCCTCGCTGAGATTGAAGCGAGCTCCGACCACGCATTCGAGCAGCCGTACGCCGGCTTTGAAGATCTCGTCCTGGCCGAGGTGCCCATCCCCGCCCAACGCGCGTACCTTGATGCGCTGATCGCTGACGGAGTATGGCCTGCGCACGTGCTAGTACCCGCGGATGGCACGGATGGCGCGTACGCCAAGACGCTCAAGAAGCTGCTGTCGAAGAACAAGGGAGACCGCTTCGCGGCAGACCTCGTTGCCGGGCTCGCCGAGACGGATTTCCCGCCCTCCATGGTGAGCGTGCTCGAAGAACTGAAACAGGCGAGCGAACCTCCTGCGCCTGTGGTCACCGAGGCGGGTGCGGCGACCGATGAACCCAGCGCCGATGAGGAAGCCGCGGAGGGGCCAGATGCTGGCGGCCCCAGAGTCTGACGAAGCCTACGAGCGCGCGATCGAGCCGCTGCTGACAGCGCAAGGCCCGGTGATGGTCACCGGCAGCGCCGGCTGCGGGAAGACAACCGTCGCGCTGAGAAAGGCCGCTCTCGCGATCAATGCCGGACTCGGGAACCGCCACGCGCGGGTTCTCTTTCTGAGCTTCGCGAACGCCACCGTCGACCGTGTCGCCGAGCACGCAACCCGCCAGCTCGCGAGAGATCACCGCCACCGCCTGGAGGTTGGCACGTACCACAGCTTTGCGTGGACCATCCTTCGCAGCCACGGCTACCTTCTAGGCGCACCGCGCGGTGTGAAGATCATGTCCCAGGCCGAACAGAACGCGTTCCGCTCACACTTTCAAGACCCCGACGCTGACCTACGCGCCGAGTTCAGACGCCAGTTCGAGATGCTGGGACACGTCGGGTTCGACGACTTCGCCGGACTTGCCAACGAGATACTCACTGGCAGCCCCTCCCTGCTCAAGGCATACACCTCTGCCTACCCGCTCATTGTCCTCGACGAGTTCCAGGACACGACCGACGACCAATGGGCGCTCGTCAGCACGCTCGGCCAACATTCACAACTCATCGCCCTCGGCGACCCAAACCAACGCATCTACGACTTCGTGGAGGGCTCCAGCGAAACCCGCTTCGCGGACTTCGACGACGCGTTCGCACCACAACACGTCGACCTCTCAGAATGGAACTGGCGCAGCCCCGGCAGCTCCATCACCCGGTTCGGCCGCGACGTGCTTCGGGGAGACTTCAAACCTCCCTACGAGGAGGTCGACATACTCTTGAGCGACTTCCCTCCACTCCTGAGGCTCAAGCTCACGCTCTTTGCGTCGCTGAAACGGCTTCGCGACGACGGCGGCGGCACGATCGCCATTCTCACGCCCACCAACGCCCTCGCCGTCAAGGCCTACGACTACATCAGCGAGCCACAGGACAACCCCAAGTTGCCCGCCCTCAGCATCGACATCCACACGACGAAAGAGGAGGGGTATGCCGCACTAATCTTCATCGGCGCACTTCTCCAAATTCGCGACGACGACGCCGACCGCGACGCAACCGTGTGCGATGCGATGGCCCACTACCTGAGAACGAAGTCCACGAAGCTCTCAGCGACCGCACGTACCACCGCTGACCGCCTCGAGGGCTACGCCACCAAGCTCCGAGCCGGTACGCCCGTCAACGTCAAGATCGTCAAGGCCCTGCGTGAGATCGTCGACGGCTCGCTCAAGAACGCCCGAGCCGGATACGTCTACGGCGACTACCTCACCATCGTCAGCATGCTCGCCGCATCTGATGCAACCGAGATCAAGCCGATGGCCGGATACGTGCGCATGCTCAACCTCGTCACACGAGGCTCCGACATCGAAACATCGCTCGCCGACACGTGGCGCGCGAACGGCTCCTACGCGGGCGCGGCCGACACCATCCGGAACGCCGTCCTGCAGTACCAGCTCACCAGCAGCAAACGCGGCAACCGAGATCTCATCGTCATGACCATCCACCGCGCCAAAGGCCGCGAATTTGACGAGGTCATCATCTACGAAGAGCGATACGACCCACTGCTCAGGCTTACCCCAACCCCGAGAGATCTGGAGTCCGCGCGATATGCGCTGAACGTCGCGGTGACACGGGCGAAAAAGCGTGCAACGATCCTCACCCCGCAGAACGCTCCCTCACCGCTCATCACACTCAAGCTCGATCACGTGACTAACGCATAGCTGCCGCCTGGCGGCGCCGACCCCGCCTGCGAAAGCTTCGCCGACCGGCTCCGAGACATGCCGCAGACCTGACGAAGTCAGACTGGAGGGGTGGTATATTTTCTGGCATGAATTCATCCGGATACCCTGATAGCGACCAGGTGCTCGGTGACCTGGGAACCGGTTTCGTGCACGCGTTCATCGATGCGGTCGACGGGGCACGCGAGGACTTCGCCGCGTTCAAGCAGTGGCAGCCGGGATGGTTCCCCAGCTTCACAGGCCGCTTCACCGCAAACTTCCTCCATGAGCGCATCTGGGATCGGCTGGTCCGGGTGGTCGACGGGATGGAGGGCATCCACGTCAACGACCGCGAGCCCGTCCGGGAACTGCGCAGCGGAACCACATACCTCATCCGCATCAAACGGCACCGCACCGGCGACCGCATCTCCGCCTATCCCACCGAGGCGTCGAGTGCGTTCTGGTCCAACAGCATGCTTACCCTCGACGGGCTCGAGTCGTTCAGCCTCGCCCTCGGGTACTACTGGGATGCCGAGCTGCGTGCGGTCGGAGACGCCATCCTGTCCTTCCGCGATGGGAAGGACAACCCGATCTGGGCGATCCAGCTTCGCCGCGACACGGGCAACGCATCTGGGTTCTCCTGGACGCCAGTCGCTCCCGACCTGCCCGAGATCGACCTCAGTGGCGTCCTCCCCGAGACCGAGGAGGAGTCCGGGTCATGAGCTACCGAGTCGGCGACGTCATCCTCGTTCTCCGGCGCGCCGCAGACATCACCCAAGAAGAACTCGCCGCACGCCTCGGCATCACACAGGCCGCGCTCTCCCGGTACGAGAACGATCTGCGCGAGCCCGATGACGAGATGCTCGAGAAGCTTGGAGAGGAGCTCGGCGTCACCGCGGAGTTCCTCCGGCACGAGTTCCGAATGCACGGCGCGATCGCTGCCGATGCGCACATGCGCCGACAGAAGACCACCAAGCCCTCGGACTGGAAACGCGTCGAGGCGCGCCTGAACACGCTGCGGATGCACTCCTCATACCTGCTGGAGCGGGTGCCGCTCCAGCTGCAGAATCATGTGATCCAAGTCGATCCCGACGAACACGCCCCGGATCAGGCCGCGGCGATGCTCCGCGCCGCGTGGCGGATGCCGATCGGGCCCGTGCGGAACGTCATCCGCTGGGTCGAGTCGGCCGGCGTCATCGTCATCGAAGAGGACTTCGGCACGCACCGCATCGACGGCATGTCGCAATGGGCAAGAGAACATGCCGTCATCATCCTCAACGGCGCGCTCCCAACGGATCGGAAACGCCTCACCGTCGCACACGAACTCGGCCACCTCGTCCTCCATACCCAGTACATGGACCTCGATGTCGAAGACCAGGCGAACCAGTTCGCCGCTGAGTTCCTCATGCCCGCCCACGTGATCGGCTCGCAACTGACGAACCTCACCCTCGGCAAACTGTCCGACCTGAAAACCGAGTGGGGCGTCTCGATGCAGGCGATCTTCGAACGTGCCTACCGGATGGGCAAGGTCACCCCAGAGGAACGTCAACGCTTCTACCGGCAGATGAACAGCCGTGGCTGGAAAACGCGCGAACCCGGTACCGAACTGCTTGCCCCAGAAAGACCTGAACTCGCCACATCCGTAGGCCGACGGCTCGACCAATCGGGACTGACGCGACGAGAGATCCAGATCCTCATCGGAGCGCGCGACGGTCACTCGACACCCTTCGACGCGCCAGGCCGCGCGCTGAGAGCCGTGTGAAATAGAGAGCCCATGGGTTCGCAATAGTGCGCCAACGCCCGATCCCGCGCGACCGATCAGCTGCCGGTGTGCATCTGAGGATCGGGACTGAGCGCGACCGTCTACTCTTGGCTGGCTTGGTGCTCAGGCCTCCGGCGCCGGGGAACTGTTGACGTGCGATAGTGACGAGACGCCGGTCCCAATCGATATCTCCCGATGGCGAGGCCGGCGATCTCTGAGCTTCGCGCCGCGAGTAGGGCGGCCAGTAGAACGAATCGCCATATGGCTCCTCTGGAGACGACTCTGCGGCGACTCACCGAAGGGCACGCTGCAGGGAGCACTGCTCCTTCGAGGGCCAAGAGGCGGGACGCTGACCACCGGTTCGATGGGCCGCGCCACCAAGTCGTTTCGGTCTCAAACACGGGACTCCTGAGGTGCGGAGGGGCGGATCACGACACTTCCGGTGCTGCAGAGCCTGGCGCAGGCGCGGGAGAAGTGGGGCGAGAACAACGCGTCGGCCCTGTGGGACTCCAGCATCGTGAAGATCATCCTGGGCGGGGCCAGCAACTCGAAGGATCTGCAGGATCTGTCGGCGTTGATCGGGGAACGCGACGAGCACACCGACAGCGTCACCGTCGACGCCTACGGCGCGCACTCCAACCAGCGATCTATCCGCAGGGTGCCGATCCTGGCCCCGGACGTGCTGCGCACCATGCCGTTCGGCACCGGCATCGTCATTCTCCGCACCGCCCGCCCGATCATTGCCACCCTGCGCCCCTGGACCGACCGCCCCGACGCCGAGCAGCTGCGCGCCGACCGCGCCGAGATCGAACAGCTCCTGCAGCACGGCCGCTGACCCCCCCACAAGCCGGTGGCTGGTTGGGGGTCGTACCTGATCGGTGAACCCGGCGGACGGCCGGGACCGATCCGGAAGGAGCCATCCTCATGCCGATCCCCACCAAGCCATCGATCTCCGGGTTTCTGAGAGCCGACCCCGACCTGTCCTTCACCAAGGACGGCGTCGCCCGGCTCTTCGTCCCGGTCGGCATCAAGCAGTCCGTGCAGGATGCCGAGGGCCAGTGGCACGACGTCGAGCCATTCAAGACCGCGATGGTGATGTACGGGCCGTCCGCCGAACGCGCCCACGCGCAGTTCAAGAGCGGCGACAACTTCATCGCCGAGGGCTTCGTGCGCCCCTACACCAACGGTGAAGGGCAGGAACGCGAGGAGTTCCGCGCCAGCCGCGTCGGCCACGACAACAACCTCACCAGCTACACCGTCGAGCGCCGCGCGCACGACCGCGAGGCCCAGGACAGGCCCGCACCCGATCACCGGGTCGAGCAGGACACCCCCACGGCGGAGCCCGACGGCTCGTCCCCGGACGCCGTGGCGGACGTGCTCGCGCAGCGCGAGCAGCAGATCGCTCCCGAACCGGTCGCCGCGGGTGCCCCCGGCCCGGCCGTGCACGAGGCCGTCGCCCAGTAAGTCCAGGCAACTGATGAGACCGCGGGGCGACCAGCCCCAGCAGCCGATGGTCGCCCCGCACCCTTTCGCCCACACCCGTCAGCAGGAGCCGACCATGCCCACCCCCACTCCGCCCGAAGATCCTCGCCCCGAGATGGATGCGCGTGATGCGGCAGCTGATCAGCCGGAGGAGCCGGACCTGGCGAGCCTGCCTCCGGCGTTGCTGGCTCAGATCAAGCGGATGGTGCAGGCCGAGTACGCCAAGGATCTGCGCGCCCAGCTGGGCACCGTGCCCCGCACGATCAATTGGCGGGCGCTGACTCCCGACGACCTCGAGCAGGAGCTCCTGGACCTGAACGAGTGGGTGGACTGGCTGCGGCACGAGTACGGGCTGGCCCCGCAGATCATTCCGCCGATGTGGCATCGGCACTGGGAGTTGATCTGGGAGCTGTCCGCGCTGCGGCAGCACTGGCTGATCTGTTATGACCAGCAGGCCAAAGGCAACGTGGGCGTCGTCTGGCACCAGGACTTTGCCGTGGCCCGCGAGCGGTTGCGGGACTGGGTGACGATCTCCGGCACCCGCTTGGACCGTGACCGCGCCACCCGCGTCACCGCGTGGCCCGGTGGCGAGGCGGAGGGATGGATCCCGCCGGACACCGCCGAGCATCCGGTCACCGACCGCAGCGAGGACTTCGTCGCGTTCCTCGTCGAGGCCGTGCAGGCGCGGCAGGCGGAGCAGGACGCGATGGTGCAGGAGATCCTCGATACCGAGTGGAGCGAGCGGCCATGACCGACGCGCCCGCCCAGATTCTCGTATCGCCGCTGATGGACAGCCGCGAGCTCGCCCGGTACCTGAAGGTGTCCGAGTCGACGCTGTCGCGGTGGCGGGCGGAGAAGAAGGGGCCGCCGTTCATGCAGCTCGGCGGCATCGCCCGGTACCGGATCGACTCCGTCGACCAGTGGCTGGCCTCGCTCGAGCACGATGAGTAGCAGCAGCGCCGACCCGCAACCCTTCCCGCCGATCGGGGTGAAGATCTCCACCGATCTCGAACACCGCGCCACCGGCATCCGTGCCCGAGCACGCTGGACCGACCCCGCCACGAAACAGCGGCAGACCCGGGCACTGGTGGTCCCCGACGAGGACGCCGCGACGGTGTTCTTCGACCAGCTGCAACGCTCCGCCGCGGTGGGCGTGGACCTCACCGTGACGTTGAAGGAGTACATCGCCCAGATCGGCGACCGGTGGAAGCGGGGCCTGGACCCGACCTCCACCGCCGACGGACACAAACGCCGGACTCAAGCTGCGGGTCATTCCCGCGCTCGGGCACCTGCCGGTGACCGGGATCACCCCGGGCATGATCGACCGGACCATCGACGACTGGGAGACCAAGCACTCGCCCTCGACGATCAAGAACACCATTGCCCCGCTGGTGCGGGTCTTCGACGAAGCCGTCCGCGACGACATCCTCGACCGCAACCCTGCCCGCAGCCGCTCCCGGCGCAGCCTCGGGAAGACGTCCGTGTTCGACGTCAGTAGCCCCCGCGACACCTCGCCCCGCGCCTTCGCGATCCCGGACCTCGCCACGCTGAATCTGCTCGCGGATGCTTGCGGCGAGCACGGACAGCCCTACTCCGACTACGTGATGCTCTGCGCGCTACTGTCCTCCCGCAGCTCGGAGGCCGCCGGCTTGTGGGTCGAGGACATCGACTGGGACACCAACATCGCCAGCGTCCGCAAGCAGATCTACCCCAGCTCGAAGGGCCTGGTGATCAAGCAGACCAAGGGACGCGAGGAGCGGCCGATCCCGATCCTGCAACCCCTCGTCCCAATCCTGCGACGCCTCACCGACGGCAAGGAGCCCACCGACCGTGTCCTACAAGGACTCCGCGGCGGCGTCCTCACCACAGCCAACGTGCGACGGGCCACAGACTGGGACACCGTCGTCCAGGACCTGAACCTGCCGCAACTGACCCGGCACGGGCTGCGGCACACCGGTGCGACCTGGATGGCCGATGCCGGCATCCCGCTCCACGTGCTGCAGAAGATCCTCGGGCACAAATCGATCGAGACCACCGAGGGATACCTGCACCCCGACCTGCGGCACATCTCCAAAGCCGCCGAACTCGCCAACGCCTACCTCGCCGAGCAAGCCGATTCACCCCTGGCGAAGCCGGCCGGTCCTGCCCGGGGCCGCGACGCGCCCGCCCGCTGAAGTCCAGAGCATCCCCGCCGGGCAGCACACCTTCATCGTCTGATCCCACTCTCAAGGACGGGGATCCGTGCGTGAAAGCTCAGACCGAGCCGGCGGCCGGGGAGTGTCCGCAGCGCAACGGCTTGGCTGGCCGCGAACATCGCGATATCCACCGAGACCGCGAGGACCGCGACAACAGCAAGCAGCGTCCCCGCCGCCACCGCGCACATGGCGACCAGCACGGCGGCGAGGACGTTCACGCCCATCACCAGCCGCAGCACGGTGCGGATGCGGAGGCGGAGCATCCAGAGCACGAGCCCGGCCCACAGCACCACGGCAACCCCCGCAGCGACGATCACGGCCTGCGGGATCGTGACGACCTCGGCAATGGGCGCGGCAGTGAGCGCGACTCCGGCACCGAGCAGCGTGCAGTAGATGGCGTCGAGCCGCAGACTCCACACCCCGACCCTGCGCCCGTTGATCCGCCTCACCCGTCCAGTATCCCAGCGCCACCCCCGCGCGAACGGGCGTTCTGGTCCCGGTTTGGTCCCGGGAGATCAACCCGGCGGCACTCACGCAGCCAGGCGACGCGTAGACTGCGACTGCCGAGGCTCCCGAGAACGATCCTCGGGGAATGACGAAGCCCAGGGGAGAAACATGCTCTCACCTGGGCTTTTACGTCGGGCTGACAGGATTTGAACCTGCGACCCCTTGACCCCCAGTCAAGTGCGCTACCAAGCTGCGCCACAGCCCGCGCTCGGGGCCCAGCGACCCCGACGGCTCACATTACACGGTTGGACCGGCCGCTCTCAAAGCTGCCACGCGCGGCGTCCGACGGCTTGTCACTCCCGGGTCGTAGACTGCTGCAGGTGATGAACCCCACTCCCATGCTTCGGCCCAGTCCGATGGAGATCTCCGGCCTGTTCGCCGGCTCGTTCGAGGCGCTGAAGCGACGCTTCGGACTATTCATTCTGCTCGCACTCGCACCGGCGCTGCTGACCCTCGCCCTGTTCCTGGCCGCCGCCGTGATCGGCGGCAGCGCGGCAGTCGCCGGCAGTCAGAGCGCCATCGTCACCTCTTTGGTGATTGTCGTGGTGATCTTCGCCGTCGGCAGCCTCGTCATTCTGCTCGCCCAGCTCAAGATGTACGGCATGATGTCGCAGGCCGCCTATGAGATCGCCCAGGGCGAGCGTCCTGATTTCGGTGGCCTGCTGGCCCGCACCCGCGGCTACCTGCCCCGGCTGATGCCCGTGATCGCACTCGGCTTCGGCCTGATGATCGCCCTCTACCTGCTGATGGGCGTCGTGGTGTGGGGAATGTTCAACGGCCTCTCCAGCGGTGGGGACGCCTCGGCCGCCGTGCTCGGCACCCTCGGCCTTTTCACCCTGCTCGCCGTCGTGGCCGTGCCGGTGTCGGTCATCCTGTGGACAAAGCTGCTGTACCTGGTCCCCGCCGTTGCGATCGAGGGGCTGGGCGGCATCGAAGCACTGAAGCGCAGCTGGCACCTCACCAGGGGAAGCTTCTGGCGCACCTTCGGCTACGCGGTGCTGCCGCAGCTCGCCGTCGCCGCCGTGATGTGGATGCTGAATGCCCTCACCCAGGTCGCCGGCGGCATGTTCAGCGCCGCCATGCCGCGTAACCCATCCGCCGGCGAAGCCGCTGCCTATCTGCTGGCGCTGATCCCCTTCTTCACGCTGACCATCGCGTTGCAGCTCATCGTGCAGCTCTTCACGACGCCGTTCCTGCAGACCTACTACACCTACATGTTCATCGATCAGGTCCGGCGCAGCGAGTTGCCGCCGCAGCAGTACGGGTACGGCCAGCCGGGGTATCCGCCTCCCGGCCCACACCCGGGTCAGCCCGAGTACCCCCAGCCGCACCCGGGGCAGCCCAATCCTGGGACGCCGCCGCCGACGCAGCAGTACCCCGGTCAGCAGCAGTACCCGCCTCAGCCCGGGCAGCCCGGTCCGTCGCAGAATCAGTGGCCCGGGCAGGGCTAGAGATAGCCGCGCGGACGGCGATTACTTCTTGCGCTTCTCCCGTGCCCGCACCTCGATCTGGACGGGGGTGCCGGCGAAGCCGAACTCCTCCCGCAGCCGGCGGCGCAGGAACCGGATGTAGCCCGGGTCCAGCTGTCCGGAGGTGAACAGGGCGAAGGTTGGCGGGGCGGTGTGCGCCTGGGTGCCGAACAGGATCCGGGACTGCTTGCCGCCACGCACCGGGTGCGGGTGGGCTGCGGTGATCCGACCCAGGAAGGCGTTGAGCTTGCCGGTCGACACCCGGGTCTCCCAACCCTCCAGGGCGGTCTCGATCGCCTTCGACAGCCGGTCGACACCGCGCCCGGTCAGCGCCGAGATGTTCACCGACGGCGCCCACGCGAAGGCCTGAATGTCCTGCTCGATCTCGCGATTCAGGTAGTGGCGGCGCTCTTCGTCGGTCAGATCCCATTTGTTGTAGGCGATCACCAGCGCCCTGCCGGCCTCTTCGGCCATCGTGATCACCCGCAGGTCCTGATCGGCGATCGGCTCGGACGCGTCGATCACCACCACACACACCTCGGCGCGCTCGATCGCGGACGCCGTCCGCAGTGAGGCGTAGTACTCGTGGCCGGACGCCTCCTTGACTCGGCGTCGAATGCCGGCGGTGTCGATGAAGCGGTACACGGTGCCGGCGACCTCGACGAGTTCGTCGACCGGGTCGACGGTCGTGCCGGCCACGTTGTCGACCACCGAGCGTTGCTGGTGGGCGAGCTTGTTCAGCAGCGATGACTTGCCGACGTTCGGACGTCCCACGATCGCCACCCGGCGCGGACCGCCGATCACCTCGTCGGTTTCCTGCGGCGCCTCCGGAAGGGCCTCCATCAGGGCGTCGAGGAGGTCGCCGGAGCCGCGTCCGTGCAGCGCTGAGACGGGATGCGGCTCCCCCAGTCCGAGGTTCCACATCGTTGCCGCCTCGGCCTCGTTCCGGGCGTCGTCGACCTTGTTGGCGGCCAGCACGACCGGCTTCCTGCTGCGACGCAGCACACCGACGACGGCCTCGTCGACGTCCTGGATGCCGACCGTGGCGTCCACCACGAACAGCACCGTGTCGGCGGCGGCGATCGCCAACTCGGCCTGTTCGGCGATCTGCGCCGCCAAGCCTTTGGCGTCCGGGGCCCAGCCGCCGGTGTCCACGATGACGAACTCGCGGCCGTTCCAGGAGGCGTCGTAGGAGACCCGGTCGCGGGTCACCCCCGGGATGTCCTGGACGACCGCCTCACGGCGTCCGATGATCCGGTTGACCAGCATCGACTTGCCGACGTTGGGCCGTCCGACGACGGCCACCACCGGTTTGATCAGTTCTTCGGTGTTCTCGGTCATGGGGTTTCCTCATCTCCGCCGGTTGAGCTTGTCGAAACCGCCCGTTCCGCCAGTTCCACCACGGCATCGATCACCTGGTCCAACGACAACAGGCTGCCGTCCAGGCTGACCACGCCGTCCGCGGCGGTGCTGAAGTTCACCAGGGTGGAGTCGTCGGCGTCACGGCGCAGGATCTGGTCGCGCAGCGCGGCGTCATCGATCTGGCCGCCATGGTCGAGTTTGCGGCGCGCCATCCGGATCTCGGGGTCGGCGCTGAGCAGCAGCCGGACGTCGGCGTCCGGGGCGACGACGGTGGTGATGTCGCGCCCTTCGGCGACGATGCCGTTGAGCGCGGCCTCGATGATCGCCCGCTGGCGAGCCACCAGGTTCTCCCGGCAGGCCGGGATCACCGCGACTGTGGAGACGTTGCTGGAGATGCGCTGGGAGCGGATCTCGTCGGTGACGTCGCGGCCGTTCACTCGCACCCACTGGTCGGACGGGACGGTCGAGATCTGGATGTCGGCCGAGACCACGGCGTCGGTGACGGCAGCGGTGTCGGCGACGTCGACGCCGGCGTCCAGATAGGCGACGGTGACCGCGCGGTACATCGCGCCGGTGTCCAGGTAGGCCAGCCCGAGCCGGGTCGCAACCCCGCGGGCGGTGCTCGACTTGCCCGAGCCACTGGCCCCGTCGATCGCGATCACTAGGGGTTTCGTCATCATCTTCCTCACAACGACTCGGAATAGCGCAGCGTCCAACCTGCTGCGGTCATGGCGTCCTCGAGGCTGGCCCGGGCAGCTTTGGTCACCCCGACCGCGAGATAGCCGATCTCGCGTTCGGGATCGTGGTCGATCCGGATGTCCTCGACGTTGACCCCGGCGGCTTCGACGTCGGCGAACAGCCGGGCCAACGCGCCCGGAGCATCGGGAATGGCCACGATGACCTCGGCATAGGCGGTCTCGCCGGTGCCGTGCTTGCCAGGCAGTTCACGGACGCCGCGGCGTCCGTCGGTGAGGAAGCGGCGCAACGCCTCTTCGTCGCCCCAACCGTTGAGCAGTTCGTCCAGGGCGTCCCGGACGGCCTCGAGTTCGGCACGCACCGCCTCGGCGTTGGCACTGATGATCTGCGTCCACAGCCGCGGGTCGGAGGCCGCCACCCTCGTCACGTCGCGCACCCCTTGGCCGGCGAGCCGGAGGTGCTCGTCCGGGACGTCGTTGAGCCGGCCCGCGGTCAGGCTGCTCATCAGCTGCGGCAGGTGTGACACCTGGGCGACGGCCTCATCGTGGTGGGTGGCGCCCATGCTGACGATTCTGGCGCCACAGTTGCGGGCCAACGCATGGACGGTGAGCACAGCCTTCGCCCGGGACGTGTCGTGCGGGGTGATCACCCAAGTGCGATCGACGAACAGATCGGCACGCGAGGTCAGCGGACCGACGCGCTGCGAGCCGGCCATCGGGTGCGAACCGACGTAGCGGGCCAGGTTGAGGCCACGTCCGCGCAGCTCAGCCAGGACGGTGCCTTTCACGGAGCCGACGTCGGTGACGGTCGCCTTCGGGTAGGTGCGCAGGGCGTTCTCAATCGTGTCGGCGAGCAGTGCCGGCGGGACAGCCACGACGACCAGCCGGACGGTGGCCGGGTCGATCGGATCAGTGGTGCCGGCGCCGCGCGAAGCGGCCACCTTGGCGTGGGAGGACAGCCGGTCGATCAGATGCACGTCGACGCCGGCCTTGACCAGGGCGGCACCGACCGACGCCCCGACCAGCCCGGTTCCGATCACCACCGCTGGGGTCAGGGTTGGTTCGTTCACTGGCCGCCCTTCTGCACGAAGGAGCGCACATACTCCTCGGCATCGGTCTCGAGCACCGAATCGATCTCGTCGAGCAGAGCGTCGTAGTCAACCGCCGGCTTGGTGGCGGCCGGGGTCACCTCGACCTGCGGCTCCTCAGCGCGCGCGGTACCGCGCTGACGCTGGATGCGCTCGGTCATTGGTCCTCCTGTTCGACGAGACAGCTTATCGCGCTCGTCGCTGAGGGTTTCGCCGGTCACCGGGGACGGTTCTTTCGGCCACCGGGGACGGTTCCTTTGGTCACCGGGGACGGTTCCAGCGGTCACTATCACCGTGGACCGTGACGACAGCTGCCACGGACACCTGGATGGTGAACCGCGGGCTCGGACATGCATCCCGAGGCAGTGGCGATCTCGACATCGCCGTCCGATAAAGGGAAAGCCGACGAATTTCGTGTCACGACCCGAAATCGGACTGGGTTTGTGACCATCGGCGAGCGATCTCGACATCGCCGCGTCCCGTGGGTTGGCCCCGAGTTGACCTGGACAGAAACGGCCCATGAACCATGAAAGGACTTGGCCCGGTGACCAAGAGAACCGTCCCCAGTGACCGGGAGAACCGTCCCCAGTGACCGGGAGAACCGTCCCCGCGTACCGGATCGGGTCGCCATACGCACTTGTACTCAGGGACTTGGCCGGACGCCGCGGCGTAGTGTCCGAAGCGATTCCGCCCCGCGGGGAACAGGTAGCACCGATGGAACTTCCGTTGCTTTTGGCGGGTCCGATCCTGCGTAGGGTCGACCCGGGGCTGGTCAGCGTCTGGACGGCGTTCAGCAGCCCCGCCGAGGTGACCTTGGAGGTCTTCGAGGGACGGGTCGCCTACGACACCACCAATGCGCCGTTCGTCTCCAGCGCGGATCCCTCCGACCCGAACGCGCCGGCGCCGTTTCCGGGTGCGGAGGCGATCCGGGTCGGTGAGCATCTCTACCTGAGCATGGTCTCCGCCCGCATCCCTCCCGCCTCGGGGAAGACCTTTCAACCCGACCGGCTCTACTCCTACAACCTGTGGATCGAGGCGGACGGCGGCACCAACACCCTGGAGTCGCTGAAGCTGCTGGAGACCCGCCAGGTCAGCGGCACCACCGCAGGGCCACTGGGCTATGCCGACCGGATGCTGCCCAGTTTCGCCCTGCCGCCCAGCAACCTGGACGACCTGCAGATCGGCTACGGGTCGTGCCGGCGTCCGGGCTACGACGACGGGGACGCCTTGGCCTGGATGGACGCCTACCTGGCCGAACGGGTCGGCGACCCCCGGGCGCGGCTGCATCAGTTGTTCCTCGGCGGCGACCAGATCTACGCCGACGACGTCGAGGACGTGCTGATGCAACGCGTCGTCGAACTCGGCGTCGAGCTGATCGGCACCGCTCCCGCGTCCGCCCCGCTGCCCGGTGAGCCGGTCCGGACGCCGATCGAGCGGATCGCCGTCAACCAGGTCCAGTTGCGCGCCGGCACGCCCGACCCCGAGAACCCGGACGCCGCCTACGCCCCGCAGCCCGCCGCCGACACCGCCGCGAACCCGCTGCCCGCCGGACCGCCGTGGTTCGGTGTCGGCAACCGGCTGTTCCTGACCAAGAACAGCGCCCAGCTGACCAGCGAGGACGGCAAGAATCACCTGATCTCGGTGGGCGAATTCGCCGCGGCCTACCTGCTCTACTGGTCGCCCGCCTGCTGGGGTCTGACGATTCCCGGCGCGACGATGCTGCCGGCCACACCCAACGCGGACCCGGTCCCGGTCAAATGGCTCGACGTGCTCACCGACGCCCAGTCGGTGGGCCTGCCCGAGGCGGGCTATCCCGCCCGCGTGCCGCAGTACACCTTCACCGACGCCGAGGTGCGCAAGGAAGAGATCGCCAAGGAGGCCGAGCGGCGCCGGAAGCTCACCGACGCCGAGCGGGCCGAAGAGGACCGGAAGCGCGCCAAGGCCAAAGCGGAAGAGGCCATCAAGAAGCCGAAGGTGAGCCGACGCAACCAACGGGTGCATCGGCAGTTCCTGGCCAGCCTGTGGCGGGCGCAGCGGCTGCTCGCCAACGTGCCGACCTACATGATCCTCGACGACCACGACGTCACCGACGACTACTTCCTCAGCCCGATGTGGCGGCACCGGGTGCTCGGCACCGCCCTGGGCCAGAGCATCCTGACCAACGCGATGACGGCCTACGCGCTGTTCCAGGACTGGGGTAACGACCCGCGCCGCTACGACCTCACCTCGGCCGAGCGCCCCGATCTCAAGGGGGAACTGCCCAGCGACCTGCTGGTCCAGGCCACCAAGCTGTTCCCCGAGGGCGCGACTAAGGGTCCGGAGGCGGACGTGTTCACCGAGCTGGCGATCATGCTGGGCCACGACCTGGACAACTCCCCGTTGCCGGACGGACGCTTCCTCCCGGTGAAGCCGCCGATCAGCTGGCACTTCATGGTCGACGGCCCCAAGCATCGGGTGGTGGCGCTCGACAACCGCACCCGGCGCAGCTACGTCAGCGAGATCGGGCCGCCCGGCAACGTGTCGAAGGAAGCCCTCGACGACCAGATCCCCAAGCCGCCGCTGCCGGACGGCGTCGAGGTGCTGGTGGTGGTCGCGCCGCTGCAGGTGATCGGCCCACCGGTGCTCGACGAGGTGGTCAGCCGCGCCATCTACCGGATCTTCGACGCCGCGCATATGGAGAAACTGGCCGAGGACCGCACCTCCGGCTCCCGGTTGATGCCGGGCACCAACCCGGACGCGCTGGAGACCTGGGCGCTGGACGAGGACACCTTCGAATACCTGCTGTCCCGGCTGGCCGACCACCGCCGGGTGGTGCTGCTGTCCGGCGACGTACACAATGCGGCGTCCAACCTGATGAGCTACTGGCGCGGCGCCAGCACCAGCCCGGCGCGGATCGCCCAGTTCACCTCGAGCGGCTTCAAGAACGTGATGCCGGTCTACCTGCAGGCCCTCGACGCCAAGGCCATGCTGTTGCAACAACTGCTCCGCGCCCGGCTCGGCGTCGAGCGGCTCGGCTGGACGCGGCCGGCGGAGAATCTGGTGCTGCTGCCGTCCGGACGCACCGAGGACGACCTGGTCGCCCTCACCCGCGCGAAGCTGCAACGCAGCCCGGTGCTGCTGCCCACCCACGGCTGGATCGACGACAACCCGCCCGGCGAGGCCGACGAGGCCAAGACGTCGCGGTTGAACCCCGCCAAGCTGCCCCAGTGGCGCTGGCGGGTCACTCCCCTGCTCGACGTCCGGCCGGACGCCGAACGGCCCAGCCCGATCCGGGCCTTCCCGCTCGACGAGGCCCAGATCGAGACCCAGGCGGCCGACCCGGCCACCACGTTCGCCGCGCTGCGCGCGGTCGCGGTGCGCCACCAGCACGCCCTGGAACGGATGCGGAACACCAAGCAGATGATGTTCCGCTCCAACTTCGGCATCTGCCGCTTCGAGAGCGACGGCGAGGCCCTCACCGCGATCGGCGAGGTGTACACCGAGGCGATCGACCCCGACACCCAGCTGCCGGTGATGGGGCCGTACATGGTGCACCGTGCGCCACTCGGCCCGTTGCTCGAAGAGCCGCCCGAGCACCTGCGCCGGTTCGCCATCGAGCCCGTGCCGATCCCGGAGCCGACGCCATGAGCGCCTCGTCCGTGCTGCGCAGCATCGCCGGCGAGGTGCTCGACTTCATCGTCTTCGTCGGTGACCTGCTCGGCGGCACCAGTTCGAACCAGGCCCGGGATGCGATCCTGCGGGATCTCGGCGCGCGGCCCGGCGCCGGCACGCTGACCCTTCCCGAGGCGCCGCTGGCCTCGATCAAGGCTTACCGCGACGCGGTGGACGCCGACCTGCAGGCCGACATCCAGGCCGCCGGCGACATCGCGCTGTTGCTCGGCGCGATCATCGACCAGGTCGAGTCCTGGAGCGATACCGACTGGTCGGGACGTACCGACACCTTCATCAACAGCCTGTTCGACCTGCTCGGCCGCAGCTACCTGCGGCAGCGCTGGCCCAAGCTTTTCCTGATCATCGAATCGCTGAGCATCGCCTGGGAACTGACCGGTTCGCTGGGCCCCGGCGACCAGGCACTGCCCCACCGCTCCGGCGGCGAGTATCACGCCGGCCGCTTCTTCAACGCGTTCGCCACCGTCTTGTGGTTCGTCTGCGACCCCGGCCGCACTCTCAACGAACTGGACGGCACCCGCGAGGGCGCCACCGTCATCGACGACACCGCGCGGGACAAGGGTTTCCTGGTCGTCGACGGACTGATCCGCGGGCTGATGGCCGCGATCGCCACCATCGACCAGACCAAGGACGAGTTCAGCGAGAACATCCTCAGCGACGTCATCGTCGGCTGGGACGGCCCCGGGCTCGACATCGACTCGTCGCAGCGGCCCAGCGCTGCCGACCTGCTGGCCAGCCGGATGGTGTCCTTCTCGCTGCGCCACGAGGCCGACTCGGTCGCCGAGGAACTGAAGGTCAGCTGGCAGTACCTGCCCCGCCGGCTCGGCACCCCGGGGCGTCCCCGGCAGCTGTTCCTGGCGCTGGGCGGTGCGCTGACCATCGACCAGGTGCTGAATCCGAACCGCGGCAAGGGCCGCCCGGAGTGGCGGTTCCGGGCCGGCGTGAAGAGCGATGCCGGCGCCGCCCTGCTGATCGGCGGCGACGACATCGAGGCCAGCTCCGAGGCGTCCGGGCTGGAGGCGTCGTTCGGCTACGTCGCGACACCCGACCAGAGCGGTGTCAGCTACTACGTGCCGCGCGACAAGGGCGTCCGCGTCGAGCTGGGCGGAATCGCGTTCCGGCTCACGCTGTCGGCGAGCGGCGCCCGCATCCTGGCGGTCTTCGACAACTGCGCGCTGGTGGTGGACGGCTCCAGCGCCGACAGCCTGATGCGCAAACTGCTCGGCGGGAAGCCGTACCGCACCATGTTCGGGTTCAGCCTGGGCTACGACTCGAACCTGGGCTTCATCCGCGAGATACACCGGGTCTCCGGCGCGGACGCCACCGGCGCCACGGTGCCGTTCGACTCCGCGGGTCCGGCCGGGCCGTCCGATCTCGACCTGACCCTGCCGCTCGGCGGCGGCGACCTCTTCGGCAGCGGGATCAACCTGCTCGAGGTGGTGGTCCGGCTGGCCGGGCGCACCGCCGACGCCCCCGCCACCGGCTGGGCGGTCGCTGCCGGCGCCCTGATCACCTTCAGTGCCACCTGGGGCCCGGTGTATGTGCGGGTCGACCAGCTGGGCCTGCTGTTCCAGGCAGACACCATGACGCTGCAGAAGGACCGCAATCTCAAGGTGATCGACGCGCACGTGGACGCCTCGCTGCCCACCGGCATCGCCCTGAACATCGAAACCGGCCCGATCAGCGGCGGCGGCGCGATCCATCGCGATCCGGCCACCGGCGACTACTACGGCGCGGTGGTGCTGCGGATCGCCAGCCGGGTGACCCTGACCTGCCTCGGCCTGGTCTCCACCCGCGACGCCCAGGGCAACCCGCTGACCTCGTTCATCTTGATCGGCACCGTGGAGCACCTCGGTCTGACCGCCGGCTTCATCACCCTGGACGGCCTCGGCGTGCTGTACGCCGCCGACCGCACCCTGGACGTGCCCGCCGTCCGTGCCGCACTGCCGTCCGGCAAGCTGAAATACCTGCTCTTCCCGGCGGACCCGATCAAGACGCTGCCCGAGATGGTCGCCGGGCTGCGCACCTTCTTCCCGCCCCGGGAGGGCACCCACATCTACGGGCTGCTGGTCAAGCTCACCTTCGGCAGCGCCTCTAACCCGCTGCTGCGGGCCGACCTGGCGCTGATGCTGGAGCGGGACAGCAGCACCGACTCGTCCCGGCTGCTGGTGCTCGGCCGGGTCAGTTCGGTGCTGCCGCAGCAGAAGGCTGCCCTGCTCACCCTCAACCTGGACGTGGTCGGCGAATACGACTTCTCCACCGGGTTCGCCGCCCTGGACGCGGTGCTGTACGAGTCGAAGCTGTTCGGCCGGTTCGCGCTGACCGGTGCCGCCGCCTTCCGGCGGGCTCCCGGGCTCGGGTTCGCGCTGGCCATCGGCGGTTTCAACCCGCGGTTCAGTCCGCCGGCCAACTTCCCGGCAGTGCCCCGGGTGACGGTCGCACTGACCACCGGCGACAACCCGAAGCTGATCATCGAGGCCTATCTGGCGATCACTCCGAACACCCTGCAGTTCGGCGCCACCGCCTCGCTCTACGCGGCCGCCTACGGCTTCTCGATCGAGGGCTACATCGGTTTCGACGTGCTGGTCCAGTTCTGGCCGCCGCACTTCATCGCCGACTTCAAGGCCGGCGTCCAGCTCAAGCGGGGCAGCCGCAGCCTGTTCAAGGTGGACGTCCGCGGCACCCTGGAGGGTCCGCTGCCGCTGCGGGTGGCCGGCAAGGCGACCTTCGGCATCCTGTGGTGGGACTACACGGTGTCGTTCGACAAGACCCTGATCGGCGGCGGCAACGCGGTGGTCAGCGAGGCTCTGGACGTGCTGAACGAGCTTGTCGGTCGGCTGAACGACCCGCTCAGCTGGCGCGCCGTGCCGCCGCCCACCGCCGGCGAACTGGTCGGCGTCCGCACCGACCCGGCCGCCGGCGGGTTGTGGCTGCACCCGCTGGGCCGGCTGGTGGTGCAGCAGGGGTTCGTGCCGCTGAACGTCGACCGCGACATCGACCGGGTCGGCGCGTTCGTGCCGGCCCGGGAGCGCCGGTTCGCGCTCACCGCCGGACGGGTGGGCGAGACGGTGATCACCACCTTCGACCACGTGGTGCACGACGAGTTCCCGGACAGCCAGTTCTTCGAGCAGACCGACGCCGAGCGGCTGTCGAGCCCCGGCATGGTGACCCGGCAGGCCGGGGTGAGCTTCGGCAACGACGGCTACGCCACCGACGCCTCCGCCGGTGTCGCGGCCCCGTTCAGGTACACCGAGATCCTGGTCGGCCCGGACGGCACGCCGAAGGTTCGGGACGAGTCGCGGCCGGCGTCGCCTGACCACGTCGCGGCCGGGCTGCGGATGAGTGCGGCGGCCCGGGCGCTGACCCGGACGTCGGTCGCCGGTCGCTATGCCCGCGGGCCGCGTCCCGACGCGCCCCGGCTGACGGCCTTGGGACTGGTGGCGGGGGCGGTGCCATGAGCCAGCCGGCCCTGACCTTCCTGCCCTGGGTCCGCCGGGGAGGCGCCCTGGCGCTGCCGCCCGATCTGCGCACCGGGCATCCCGCCAGTCACGTCGGCACCACGGTGGGGGTCACCGTCAACAACGGCCCGAGTGCGTCGGTGCCGGTGCAACTGCTCGGGCCCGGCGTCGTCACCGGGGTTTCGCCGCAGCAGGTGATCCGCTCCGACCCGGCGCCGAACACCAGCACCTTCGAGTCGAACTACCTGGTGCTGGTCGAGTTCGACGACCCGGGGCTGCCGTGGCTGTTCACCCCGGCATCGGCGTCCGGTGGCAAGCTGCGGCCCTGGCTGTGCCTGATCGTGGTGCGCGAACAGCCCGGGGTGCGGCTCGGACCGGCCGGACGCGGCGCCCTGCCGGTGCTGACCATCGGCGGCCCGGCCAAACCCGAGAAGGAACTGCCCGACCTGGCCGACTCGTGGGCTTGGGCGCACGCCCAGGTGGCGCTGGACGGTGCCGCCGACGCGGCCGGGGTGGCGGCGGCGCTTGCCGGCGACCCGGCCAGCAACCTGTCCCGGCTGGTCTGCGGGCGGCTGCTGGACGAACAGACGTCCTACCTGGCCTGCGTGGTGCCCACCTTCGAGGCCGGACGCCGGGCGGGCCTGGGCGACGATCCGGGCAATGCCGAAGGACCCGCCTGGACCCTCGCCGACGGCATGCCGGCCGTCGAGCTGCCGGTCTATCACCACTGGCGGTTCGCGACCGGGCCGGCCGGCGACTTCCAGTCGCTCGCGCTGGCGATCCGCGGCCATCCGGTCGGCGAAGGGTTCGGCACCCGGCCGGTCGACCTGTCCACCGCCGGGCTCGGATTGACCGGCACCGACGACGCCCAGGAACTGCTCAGCGGAGCCCTGCTGGCCCTCGACACGCCCGCCAACCGCTGGAGCGATCCCGGTCTGGCTACCAGGTTCGCCTCCGCGTTGCGTGCCGAGCTGAACACGCCGGACACCGCCCCGTCGGCCGAACCGGTGCTCGCCCCGCCGCGCTACGGCTCGGCCTACCGGACGCCGGCCACCCTGGACGCCGCCGTCGGCACCCGCTGGTACGAACAGCTGAACACCGATCCGACCGCCCGGGTCGCCGCGGCACTCGGCACTCTGGTGATCCAGCGGCAGCAGGAGACCCTGGTCGCGGCGGCCTGGGATCAGTCCGCCGACCTGCGGCCCGCCACCCGGCTGGTCGGTCTGGCCGGCCTCGGGTTCGCGGTCGCCGCCAGTCTGCATCGACGGCATGTGGCCCCGCTGACCGCCGAATCCGGGTTGTTCGTGCTGGCCCCGCTGCGCGCCCGGCTGATGGCGGCGCCCCCGATGACCGGCGGCAAAAGCTTCGCGGCGCAATGGTCCGAGGCCCAGTTGCCGTCCGCCGCCGTCGGGTCTGCCGTCCGGCGGGTGACTCGGGTCCGCGGACCCGCGCTGCGGACGGCCGAACGCGCCGCCGAGTCGGGCGGCACGCCGCTGCCGAAGCTGAACTGGCTGGGCCGGATGGTGCCGGCGTCTCGGATCGAGCGCGACTTCGAGGCACCCACCGGGCCGCTGACCTTCGATGCGGTCGCCCCCGGCCTGCCCACGCCGCAGACCCTCACCTGGGCCGCCCTCACCTCGGGCGCCGTGGCGAACATGCCGCCCCGGCCCGGCTTCGCGTTGTCGGCCACGCCCGCTCCGGCCGGGCCGCGTCCGTTCCCCCTGCCCAGCGAGATCGTGGCCGGTGACCTCACCGGCCTCCCGGTGTTCCGGCCCTCGCTGCGCACCGGGGAGGACGGCGGCGAGCCCACCCCGATCAGCCGTCGCCGGCCGGGCGATCCCGGTGACCCGCCCGATCCGGTCGATCCCGATCCCGATCCCGATCCGGTCGATCCTCGCCCGCATCCGCGTCCCCCGCGGGTGGACACGGCCGCCGCCGCGCTGTTCCGGCAGGTCGCCGGGGCGCACCTCGCGGCTTTCATCGACGCCCCGCCGCAGCAGCCGTCCGGCCTGGGCACCATCGCGGTCGGCACGCTGTTCGACGAGGCGAAGCAGCTCACCGCGCCGGTCCGCACCTTCGCCGCCGCGGTCGACGGACTGTTCACCGGCACTCCTCCGGCGTCGCCGTCGACATCGGAAACGCCCTTGCCAGACCTCAGTTTCGTGCCGCGCTTCGCCACCCCGATGGCACTGGCCCTGGTCGAGCTGGGGCAGCAGTGGCTGTTGCCCGGGCTGGACGGCGTGCCGGCCAACACGGCGGTGGCGTTGCGCACCAACGGCGCCTTCGTCGAGGCGTTCCTGGTCGGGCTGAATCACGAGTTCGGCCGCGAACTGCTGTGGCGCGAGTTCCCGTCGCCCCTCACCGCGACCTTCTTCGACCGCTTCTGGGACGCCGCCGTCGCCCCCACCGAGCCGCCCGACATCCCGCAGCTCGACCAGTGGGACGACCGGGCGCTGGGTGCGCCGACACTGCGGCCGGAACAGTTCGTCCTGCTGCTGCGCAGCGAGTTGATCCGGCGCTTCCCGGACGCCGTGGTGACCGCGTCCAAGCCGGGCACGGATCCGCCGGGGCCCCGGCTGCCGGTGTTCCGCGGCTCGCTCGACCCCGACCTCAGCTACTTCGGCTTCGCCATCCCGTTGGCGCAGGCCGACCAGTACGCGATCAGCATCGCCGAGCAGCCGGGTGCGCCGCGGTTCGGGTTCGAGGTCGGCGAGGCGCCGCCCGGCGTCAGCCACGCACCGGCCCCCGACACGACCGCCGCCCAGTTGGCCGGACGGCTGCGCCAACTGCCCGCCCGGATCACCATCCCGATCACGGTGCTGATGCGGGAGCAGGAGCCATGACCGATCCGCTGAACCTGGGCCCGCTGACTGCCGACGCCCTGCTCACCGACCCGCGACTCGGTGCGGTGCTGGGCGAGGCGACCCACCCGCTCGCGCTGCTGCCGGTGCGGCTGGAGACCCGTTACGCCGGTGCCGAACTGCTGGTGCGGATCTATCCCGACCAGCTGCAGGTGGACGCCCACGATCCCCGGCTTTCGGCTGCCGAACAGGCCGCTGGCCAGGAATTTTGGCGCAGCCAATGGCACACCGGCGCGAACAGCGACCGGCAGCAGCGGCTCTGGGCGGCGCTCGCCGAGCGGTTCGGCCCCGGACGCGCGGGCTGGGTCGCCCGGGCCACCCGTCCGACCAACCCGGCAGCCCGGCCGAGCGCGGAGGTCGGCGACGAGGCACCACTCGGGACCGAGCCGATGTTCGGCTCGCTGGCCGTCACCGAGCAGCGCAGCACGCCGGTGGCGCGGTTGCTGCCCCGGCAATGGACGGTGACGGCGTATGCGGGTGGCGCGGTGATCGCGGCGGCGACCGGGCAGCCGCTCACGATCGACCCGGCGGTCGGCCCGGATCTGGCCGCGCCGCTGGTCGCGGACGCCGACGATCACGAGGTCGCCGCCGTCGACGCCGGGATGAACTGGCTGGTCGACTTCGCGGCGGCCGAGAAGCTCGGCATGGCGCTGCGGCTGCCGGTCACCGGTGGCGTCGACCTGCTGGTCGCCTGCGGCGTCCGTGACGAGGATGCCCAGGCCGGGGCTGCCGGGCTGGCCGCACTGCTCGACGCGCAGCGCTATTCTGCCGGGCTCGCCTTCCTGGCTCCGGATGCCACCACGAACAATGCCGAGGCGGCGCCGTCCGGCTGGTCGAGCGCCGATCCGGGTGGCTGGACGCCGCAGGCGGTGACGCCGGCGCCCGGGTCGTTCGGGGCGGCGGCGTCCGCGCTGCTCGGGGTGGGCGATGCGCAGTTCTTCGGCAGCCTGCCGCACGCCGAACTGGACGAACCGCTGGTGGCCGGTGCGATGAGCCTGGCGCTGTGGCCGGCGACCTGGGGCTACTGGCTCACCCAGTTCGTCGGGGTGGACGCCGCCACCAACGAGTGGGCGCGCGACTTCGCCGGACGCTTCGTCCGCCCGGACGGCCCGCTGCCGGCGCTGCGGATCGGACGGCAGCCGTACGGGGTGCTGCCGGTCACCTCGCTGGGACGCTTCGGCGGCGACGACGGACGGCTCACCCGGCTGGCCCGCGCACTGGCCGGGCTGCGCGATGAGGGCTGGCGTCCGGCGGTCGGCCGGGCGCCCCGGATCGGACGCGGCAGCGATGTCGCCGCCGACCTGGTGGACGTGCTGCGGCTGGAAGGCCGCTCCGACGACCTGAGGGTGCGGCGCAGCATGGGTGCCCGGTTCGCCGACAACCTGGCCCGGTTCCTGGCCCGCGAGCTGACCGACAGCGGCTTCTGGAACGCTGCCCGCGACCGGGACCTGCCGATCGCCCGGGCCGCGGGGTTGGGGCTGATCCCGGGCGCCCTGGTCGTACACGAGCCCGACGGACGCCCGGTCACCCTGCCGCTGGTCCGCGCGGAAGGCGAAGCCGAGGCGTTGCGCGCCCTGCTGGCCGCCGACCCGGACGCGCTGGCCACCTCGTCCGATCCGCCGGGCTCGGTGCTCGAGGCGCTGGTGCGGCACGGGTTGCTGCGTGAGCACGCCGATGCGGCCTCCCGGCTGCTGGGGCTGTCGGCGACCGACGCCGAGCTCTACGGCTTCGGCGACGACGTCACCGGCTGGTCGGCCCGGAGGGCTACGACGTTGCCGAGCGGTGGCACCGTCCGCGATCGGCTGGCCGACCGGACGCCGGCGAGTCCGCTGGCCGGCTTCCGTGCCGCCGTCGAGTCGGTGGCGTCGGCGTCCGGGGCCGCGGCGGAACGGCAGCTGCTGGGCTGGCTGGACGCCGCAACCCATCGCCTGGACGCCTGGGTCACCGGCTTGGCGACGGCCCGGCTGAGCCAGCTGCGGGAGGCGGCGCCGTCCGGGGTGCTGGTCGGCGGCTACGGGTGGGTCGAGGGGCTGCAGCCCGCGGCGTCCACCCCAGTCGCGCAGCCGCCCGCCGGCGAACCGGCGCCGCTGCGGTACGCCGACGGCGACCCCGGGTTCATCCATGCCCCCTCGGTGCATCAGGCGCAGGTGGCGGCGATGCTGCGCAACGCGCATCTGTCGCACGGCGGCGGCGAGCAGGACCCGTTCGCGGTCAGCCTGACCTCGGAGCGGATCCGGCTGGCCCGCTGGGTGTTCGACGGCGTCCGGGCCGGGCGCACGGTCGGTGCGGTGCTCGGTTACCTGGTCGAACGCGACCTGCACGAGCGGAACCTCGACTTCGCCATCAACGACGCCCGCGAGGTCGCGCCGCTGCCCGGCCAGGAGGATCTGCCGGTGGCCGCACGCCGGCTGGACGGCCTGCGGCTGCATGAGTTGTGGCTGGGCGGCGAGGACCATGCCGTCGACCACCTGGTGTCGATGACCCGGACGCCCACCGACGACGAGCGCAACCGGGCGATCGCCGTGCTGCGGGCGCTTAACGCCGCGGTGGACGCCTGTGCCGACGCGCTGCAAGCCGAGCAGGCGCACCAGTTCGCCCGCGGTGACCTGGCCCGTTCGGTGAGCAGCGTCGGCGATGTGGATCGTGGCCTGACCCCGCCGCCCGATCTCGACTTCCTGGCCACCCCGCGGACCGGCGCCGCCGTCACCCACCGGGTGCTGATCCTGTTCGACCCGGACGCGCGACCGGCCCCGGGCTGGGCCGGACCGCCTGCGTCGGCGCGGGCGACCGCCGAGCCCGGATTGGACGCCTGGCTAGGGTCGATGCTCGGTCCGGCGTCCGGACGCTCGGTCGTCCTGGCCGCCGATCCCCCGGTGTCGGTGCCGTGGACGAACCTGGGGTTGGCGGCCTCCGACTTCGTGCAGTTGGCGAGCACCGAGGGCGGACTGCGCGAGTTGGCGGCGCGGGCCGCTTTGGCGTCCGGGCTCGAGGTGGAGACCGCGCAGCTGCTGCCGGACGCTCACCTGCTGGCGCTGCTCGAGCTGGGTCATTCGCTGGCGGCCCTGGTGACCGCGGCGAAACCGCTGGACGGTGCGGGCCTCCAGCCGCCGCATGCCGATCCGATCGGTGGGGTGGACGCCGCACAGCTGCGCAGCCGAGCGACCCAGGCCCGGCAACGCGTCGAGTCCGTGGTGGCGGCGCTCGATGCAGCACTGGCCGACACCAACCCCGACGCACTTCGGGCGGCCGTTGTCGCGTCCTGGACGCTGGGCGTCGGCGAGGCGGGACTGCCTTCGGCACAGTCCGGCTGGGACGCCGCGGCCGCCCGGGTGCGTGCTGATTTGGGTGTCCGGCTGGCCTCCGCCGCGGCGGCGTCCGGCGACATCGACGGGCTGCTCGCCGAATTGCGGGCGTTGCTCGGGCCCGGGTTCGTCGCGGTGCCGCGGTTCGTCCCGCCCGGCGTCGAGCAGGTGGTGGCTGCCCGCGACGACGCGGCGCTGACCGGTGGCGATCCGCTGGCGTCCGAGGTCTGGCTGACCCGGATGGAACGGGTCCGCGAGCCGCTCGCCCGGGCCGGGATCGCGCTGCGCGAGGCCGAGGCACTGGGCGGACAGCCGTTGCGGCTCGCCGTCGCACAGGTGCCCTACGCTCCCGGGGACACCTGGAATGCGCTGCCGGCAAGCCATTATGTGGACGGTGCCAGTTCGCTGCTGCTGATCGGCGGCGACCTGTTGGCGCCGGGCCGGGTGCTGTCCGGGTTGCTGGTCGACGAGTGGGCCGAGGTGGTGCCGTCCGACACCCAGACCACGGGTGTCGCGTTCCGCTATGACCCGCCGGAGGCGATGGCGCCGCAGGCGATCCTGCTGGCCGTGCCGCCGGTGCCCGGCGAGGCGTGGACGGTCGGCAGTCTCAACCAAGTGCTGATCGAGACCCTCGAACTGGCGCACCTGCGGGCGGTGCCGCCCGAGTCGCTCGGAGCGGTGCGGCAATACCTGCCGGCGTCGGTGCTGGCGTTCAACACCGAGGCCGACGTGCCGTCCACGAATCCACACGCGTTCACCCCGCCGGCGGGAGGCTGAGATGGCGTCGATCACCAGCTACTTCCGGCTCGAACCCGACCCGCTGCGTCCGGACGTCACGGTCGGCGCGACCGCACCGGTGCACGATCCGCTGTGGCTGTTGGCCCGGCAATGGCAGCTCGGCGAGTTCGCGGCGCAGGACGGCGGCACCCCGGTGCTGGCCCGTTGGCGTGGCGTCGCGGCGGAACCGACCCGGTTCGTCGCCGGCCCGATCCCGCCCGATACCGCCATGCAGGCGCCCACCTTCGCCGCCCTGGCCGCACCCTTGGAGACGCTGATCGAGAAGGCGGGGGTGCCGCTGCCGTCCGCGGCCGCGACCTTGGCCGGCTTGCGGCTCGGCGTCGACACCGGACGGCTCTTGCTCCGCCTGCTGGCCGCCCAGACGGTGTCCCGCGACTATGCGCCGGCGCTGCTGCGGGCGTTCGCCGTCCCGGTCTACGGCGAGGACGTGCTGGGCGACGCGGACGCCGCCACCGTCGGCTACGCCCGGCTGCACGGCGGCCGCAGCCTGGACGGACGCCGGTTGCGCGCCGAGCTCACCGGGCGTCCACAACCTCGGCTCGACGAACCCATCGCGCCCGGTGACGTCGCCGAGGTGCGTGCCGCCTGCGCCGATTGGCTGCGCCTGGTGGCGGGCCTGTTCGACGACGTGGACCCAGCCGCCGAATGCTGGCAGCCGGCGCGGTTCGAGCACACGGCGTCCATCTCGGCGCGGCTGGGCGACAGCCCGTTCGATGAGACCACGCTGACCGCGCACCGCTACGACAGCGACGTGCTCGACTGGTACGAGTTCGACGTCAACGGCGAGGTGAACCTGGGCACCAAGCCCGCCGAAGCCGGCCCCGCCGTCGTCCGAACGGTGATGCCGGCCCCGGTCACCGCACCCGGGCTGCCCGCTCGCCGGTTCTGGGAGTTCGAGGACGGCAACCTGAACCTGGCCGCTTTGCAGCCCGCCGAGACCGACCTGGCCCAGGTGCTGCTCATCGAAACCCTCTCCGGCTACGGCAACGACTGGTTCGTGATCGGGGTCGACCTACCGGTCGGCTGCCTGGTGCGGACGACGTCCCTGGTGGTGACCGACACCTTCGGCGTCCGGACCCTGCTGCGGCACCTCGGTGACCCCAACGCGGCCTCGGCGCGTGGCTGGAGCGTGTTCCAGCACGCCATGCCGTTCGACGCGAACGAACCCGAGGGCGCGACCATCCGCAACCTGCTGTACGTCGCACCGCGGCTGGCGAAACCCCTGGTCGGACCGGTGGTGGAGCAGGTGCTGCTGGCCCGCGACGAGCAGGCGAACCTGGCCTGGGCGATCGAGCAGACGGTGGAGTCGCCACTGCAGGCCGGGCTGCCGCTGAGTTCCACGCGGCCGTCCGATCCGCCCGGCGATCCCGATCCCGCGCCCGACTACCACCTGGCCCAGGCCCCGCCGCCGCACTGGATCCCACTGCTGCCGGTGCGCCCCGGCCCCACCGAGCAGATCGTCCTCGCCCGTGGCTCGGTGCTCGACATCGAGGGACGCCGCCTCGTCCACAGTGTCACCGAGATCCTCGGCGGGGGCCCGGACGGCGCCCTGCTGATCCCCGAGGAAGAGGTGCCCACCGGAGGTGTCCTCGTCCAGCGCAGCTACCAGGCCGCGCGCTGGATCGACGGCACCCTGCACGTCTGGGCCGCCCACCGCACCAAGGCCAGCCCCTCGGTGCCGCCCAGCGGCGTCCGCTACGACTACCTGATCGAATGACGGGGACGGTTCTTTTCATTCGAGGTCCGCATCTTGGGGACGGTTCTTTTCGTTCGAAGTCCGCATCTTGGGGACGGTTCTCGCGGTGCGAATTTCGCACGAAAAGAACCGTCCCGGCGTGCGAGATTCGCACGAAAAGAACCGTCCCCAGCGTGTGAGATTCGCACGCAGGGGACGGTTCTTTCGGTCCAGTCGGTCAGGCTGTCGCTGCGACCGTTCGGAATCCCTTGACGGTGAGGTAGATACCCACCGACAGCTCCCAGGCGGCGACCGGCAGGGTGACGAGCATCGTCCACAGACCCGTCTGGGTGTTCAGGCCGAAGAAGGTCAGCAGGTTCGCGGCCAGCAGGAGCGGTGCGCCGATCAGGCCCATCAGCGGGATGCCGCGCGGTACCAGTCCCGAGCGGAAGAGCAGGGTGGCGAACATCAGCGCGTTGAGGGAGGCCATGAATCCGGGGCCGAACAGGAACGTCCAGTCCCGCACGATGACCAGGGCGTGACCGGTGACGGTCAGTGATGCGGGGTCCAGGCCGCCGTCCGCGCCCTGCTGGCGGAGCACCACGACGCTCAACAGTGCGATGACGCCGACCAGGATCACCCCGGCCTCTATGAGTCGGGTGGTGACGAATCCGAGCGCGAGAGCCTGGCTGACCCGTTTGGTCACCGGGTACACGGCGACCGCGCTGCCGACGCACGCCAGCGCATTGGTGACGTCGAGCAGACACGCCCACAGGATCTGGTTGTCGGAACCGGCAGACAGGATGTATCCGGGGTCGTTGAGGATCGGGCTCAGCATCAGCAGCGCCGGGATCGAGGACACGAAGGTGAGCAGGTAGAACAGTCCGCCGGCGCGTGCGTAGGCACGGTCGCCTCGGACGGTGGCAGGGTCGGCATGGACCGTCGTGGCGATGAGCATGGTCAATCTCCGTTCTGGGTGTAGTGAGTGGCGTCGGGGCCGACCTCGACCGGAATCACGGCCAGCAGGGGTATGCCGAGGTCGCGAAGCGCGGCGAGCAGGCCATGCAGTTCGGCCTGGTCACGGACCGCACCTTCCACGACGGTGACGCCGTCGTCCCCGGTCTCGACGCTCAGAGCGTCGAGCCAGTCCAGACCGCGCCGGTCGAGCCGGCCTCGCAGCAGCAGCCGGTACCGATCACCTGTCCACTGGGCGGGAGTCCCTGCGTCCACGGTCGTCTCCCTCGGTGAGGGGGTGCGGCTCTCGGTGTCCGCCCCGATGACAGCACGCTAGGAACGCAGGTGACGACGTGGCGTCCCCACACCTGATGAGAGGGGTGATGATTCCCGGGCGGCTACCCGGTTGAGCGGAACAGTCCCAGGTGGTGTGCGCGGCGGACGGCGGCGCGCCGGTTGTTGACTCCCAGCTTGGTGTAGATCCGCTGGGTGTGGGTGCGCACAGTGCTCAGCGACACATGCAGGACGCGGGCGATCGCCGGCCCGTCCAGGTCGGAGCGAAGCATCCGGAGCACCGCCAGTTCGCGCTCGGTGAGGGGATCCAGAAGTCCGGACGCCCCCGACGCAGCGTGCTCCCCCGGCACAGCGCCACCCGCACCGGACGACGCTCCCGGACGGCGTGCGGCGCGCTCCAGCAGCGTGTCGCGCAAACGGAGAGCGAACGGCCACTCGGGTCGACGTCTGGCCAGGGAGTCGATCAGCGGCGCCACGCCGGTTGCGAATCGGGTGAATACCGCCACGGCGCCTTGGGGTTCGGCAAGGCTCATCGCCCGCGCCAGCGTCTCCAGCGCACGAGGGGTGTCGCCGGCGTCCCAGCTCGCGCCGGCCTGCAGGGTGAGCACCTCGATGACGCTGGCCTGCCGGCCGCCGTCCTCGGCTGCGGCGAGCAGGCGCTCCAGCAATCCGTCCGCCGACTCCCGTCCGGCGCCGCTCGGATCTGCGAGCAGTGCGCCGGCCAGGGTCAGGTGCTCATACTCGCGCAGGTAGTCCAGCGGATCGTCGGCCGCCACGCCGGCCCGCCGGATCAGGGCCAGGCCCGCGCTCCAATCCCCGCACGCGGTGAGCAGCCGCGCCCGCAACGCCGGGATCGGGCGCAACTGCGGCGAAAAGTCGCCCAGATACACGCGTTCCGCCTCGTCCAGCAGGCTCAACGCCGCATCGAGATCTCCCTGGTCGGCGGTCAGTTCGGCGAGCAGGACGCGCCACCGGTGCGGGTGCTGCGGCAGGCCCGCCGCCTCGCCGAGCCGGTCGGCCTCGCCCAGTTGCTGCATGGCGGTTGCCGGGTCGCCCTGTTCGTAGGCCACCCGAGCGAGGCCCACGTGCATGTCGGCGCAGCCTCGGAGTTCCTCCGGGCCGGCGAAGGCGAGGGCACCCGCGAACCTGGCGCGGGCGTCGTGCAGCCGTCCCTCGGCGAAGGCCAGGTCGCCGAGCGCCAGGCTGCAGCCCAACGCGTCCGCGAGATGACCCGCTCGGCGGAGGTGCCGAACGGCCACCTCGTAGTCAGCATGAGCTCTGCCGAGGTCGCCACGACGCCAGACGGCCAGCCCGGTGAGCGCCGACGTGGCGCCGATCGCCAGCAGGTCGTCCGGACGGGTCAACGTCCGCGCCCGGTCGGCGTGCGCGATGGCCCGGTCCAGGTCGCCACCGATGAGGGCGAGCGCGGCCCGGTAGGTAGCGATCTCGGCGGGAAGCCGCGCCAGCAGTGCAGGGTCGCCCGGCGGGAGGGCCGGGCCGGCCAAGGTGGCGGTGAGTTCGCCGAGCCGCCGCTCAATGTCGCCGAACTCGTTGCCCGCCATCAACGCACCGATCATCGTCACGGCGAGCACCGGACGTCTCACCACCACCTGGTCGGGCAACTCCCCCACGAGGCGCCGGATCACCGCCTCTTGCCGGGTTCGCCGTAGCTCGCCGGCCCCGCCCTCGATCAGTTCCGCGGCGGCGTCGGTCTCCCCCGCCGCAAGCGCATGGTGGACGGCACCCTCGACCTCGCCCTCCTGCTCGAACCACGCCCGCGCCCTTCGATGCAACAGCGGTACATCGTCGGGTTGCTCGTCGCGCAGCCGGACGGCCAGCGCCCCGGCGAACAGCTGGTGGTAGCGGAACCAGTGCTGGCGGTCGTCCAGGGGAGTCAGGAAAAGGTTCCTTCGCGCTATGTCGCGCAGCATCGTCCGTCCGCCGGTATCCCCGGTGACGGCGTCGCACAGATCGCCGGTGAGCCGTTCCAGCACCGAGGTGCACAGCAGGAACCGGCGGACCGCTGTCGGCTGCCGATCGAGCACTTCGTCGACGAGGTAGTCCACCACGAACCGGTCGTCGCCCGCGAAGGACCGGACGAAGCCCGCCCGGTCCGCGCGGCCACGCAGCGAGAGGGCAGCGAGTTGGAGCGCCGCCACCCAGCCCTCGGTACGGTCCTGCAGCGCGTCGACCTCCGACTCGGCGAGCCCGAGGTCGTGCACCTGATTGAGGAACGAACCGGCCTCGGCCCGGGTGAATCGCAGATCGGCCTGCCTGATCTCGAGCAGTTCGCCGCCGGCGCGCAGCCGGGCCAGCGGCAGCACGGGGTCGGCACGGGTGCAGATGATCATCCGCACCTGCGGTGGCAGATTGTCGAGCAGGAACGTCATGCCGGCGCGGACGCCCGGGCCGTCGCACCTGTGGTAGTCATCCAGCACGATGGTCACGTCGGCGGCCAGCACGCTGAGTTCGTTCAACAGCGTCGTCAGAACATTCTCGATCTCGGCGCCCGTCCGATGCATGGCGAGCGCGGCGGCCCCGCAGCCCGGCGAGGCCCGGTCCAGTGCGAGCAGCAGATAGGTCCAGAACGAGTCGGCGTCCCGGTCGCGCTCGTCGAGCGACACCCAGGCGACCCGAGGCGCCGCCTCCCGGGCGGACAGCGCCAGGGTGATTCCGGTGGTCTTGCCGAAGCCGGGCGGCGCCGCGACCACGGTGAGCCGGACTGGCTCCCCGCCGACCACCAGTTCGTCCAACTCCGGCCGAAGAACGGCGCCGCGACGCGGCCGGGGCACCCGGAGCTTGGTCTCCATGACAGCGGCCAAACGACCCTCCTCACCGGAACCGACCCGGACAGCGTAATCCCGCCGACCAGCGGCTCGCTTGCCCGGCTACCCGACCCGCGGATCTGCGGGCACCGCGTTGCGGGTAGGAGCGGCGGAGCGCATCCGCATCCGTTCCCCCGGGCGACCGAAGATGCTCAACACCTCCACCGGCCCGAGGCCGGAACTGCCGAACCAGTGCGGCGTCAGGGTGTCGAATTCGACCGCCTCCCCGGTCTCGAGCCGCAGATCGCGCTCCCCGAGGATCAGCCGCATCCGGCCCGACATCACATACAGCCATTCGAAGCCGTCGTGACTGCGCGGACTCGGGCGGGTCTGGTCGGCGGGGATGAGGATCTTCCATGCCTGGACGCCGCCGTCCCGGGTCAGCGGCACCACCGTGCGTCCCTTTACTTGGCGCGGCTTGAGCCGCACCCGCGGGTCGCCCACCTCGGGTGCGCCGATCAGGTCGTCGATCGGCACCCGGTACGTGTGCGCCAGCGGCAACAGCAACTCCAGGCTCGGACGCCGTTGACCGTTCTCCAGGCGGGACAAGGTGCTCTTGGAGACTCCGGTACGCGAGGCGACCTCGGTCAAGGTCATACCGTGCTGCTCGCGGACCGACCGCAGACGCGACCCCACCTGATCGAGTGCAGTGGCCACCATCGCCGTGCCGTCGGTGGGAGCCGCTGTCGCCATGGCGGCATTGCATCGCGAATTCCCGGAAACGGCAACACTGTTTGCCGGAGCCGATCACTGCGGCGGAGGCTCGTGTCATGAGTGAATTCGACGTTGTGATCATCGGCGGCGGGGCCGCCGGACTGTCGGCGGCGCTGGTTCTCGGCCGCGCCCGTCGCCGCGTCGCGGTGGTCGATGCGGGGAACCCCCGCAACGCCCCGGCCGCGCACATGCAGGGCTTCCTGGGCTCCGACGGCCTGCCGCCGCGTGAGCTGCTCGCCGCCGGACGCGCCGAGGTCACCGGCTACGACGTGGAGCTGATCGCGGGCACCGCGACCGGGATCGCGGCCGCACCGCGGGCCGCGAGCGATCCCGGTTTCCAGGTCCGGCTGGCCGACGGGGTGACCCTGAGCGCTCGGCGGATCCTGGTCACCACCGGGCTACGCGACGAGATCCCCGACCTGCCGGGGGCGCGCGAGCGCTGGGGGCGCGACCTGCTGCACTGCCCCTACTGCCACGGATACGAAGTCCGCGACCAGCGTCTGGCCGTTCTCGGAGCGTCGCCCGACGCGATCACCCATGCGCTGCTGGTGCGTCAATGGTCGCCTGACCTGATCCTCTTCTCCAACGCCGGCACTGTGACGGCGGCGCAACGCGAGCAGCTTGTCGCCCGGGGCATCGTCGTCCGCGACGAGCCGGTCAGCGGACTGGTCATCGAGGACGACAGGCTCCGCGGTGTCGCATTGGCGTCCGGAGCCGTGGTCGAACGGGACGCCGTCTTCGTCCGTCCCAGGTTCGTGGCGAACGACACGCTGCTCACCGACCTCGGCTGTGCGCTCGCGCCCACCGGCTGGGTCGCGACCGACCCGGGCGGGGCGACCAGCGTCCGCGGGGTGTGGGCAGCCGGCAACGCGGCGAACCCGCGGGCACAGGTGATCACCGCTGCCGGCGAGGGATCGGCAGCGGCGATCGCCATCAACAACGACCTGTCCGAGGAGGACACCCGAAAGGCCGTCGGCAGCTTCCGGCTCGGCCTACCCCTATGGAAATCGGAGGAGAAATGACCATGACCACCACCGAATCGCGCGAGCGGCGCGTTCCTCCGCCGTCCACCCACCAACTCGCCCTGATGATCTGGCTGGCGGTGTTCCCCACCTTGACCGCGATCAACCTGCTTCTGGGCGGCTGGCTGGCGACACTCGAACCGGTGCTGCGCACCCTACTGCTGAGCACCCTCGCCGTGCCGATCGTCAGCTACGGGATCATGCCGCGACTCCAGCGCGCGCGGAGCCGCCTGATCCTCCGCCGCGCCCACGCACGGAACTGAGTGTTCCACGCCGAAGCCGGCTCTACAGTTGCACTCGTGTCGACGGACGAACCCACGCCCCGGACCCTCTCGCTGACCGTGTTGATGACGCCGGAGACGGCGAACTTCTCCGGCAACGTGCACGGCGGCCATCTGCTCAAGGTGCTCGACCAGGTGGCCTACTCGTGCGCCAGCCGGTTCGCCCGGCACTACTGCGTGACCGCGGCGGTGGACCGGGTGTGGTTCCGCCGGGCGGTCCATGTCGGTGAGCTGGTCACCTTTCTCGCCTCGGTCAACTACACCGGCCGGACATCGATCGAGATCGGCATCCGGGTCGAGGCCGAGGACATCCTGACCGGCGTCCGGCGGCACACCACCAGTTGCTATTTCGTGATGGTCGCCCTCGACGAGCAGGGCAAGGCGATGCCGGTGCCCCAGTTCGAGCCGGCCACCGATCTCGAGAAGGCACGCTGGGCCAATGCCGAGCAGCGCCGGGAACAACGGCTGGCCGGACGCGACCAGAGCGGTTAGCCACTTGTGGGTCGAGCTCTCCGCGACTCCCGGATTCGACAGGGCTCAACCCGCGGCCGCGTCAGCTGTCGGCGATGAGCTCGTCCAACCCTCCGGCGTCGGCCACCGCGGCCGCCGTGTAGCCGAGCGGGTCCTCCAATCGGAGCCGGCGGCGTCCGCGGCGGGTCTGCAGCAGCACCCAGGACCAGTCGATGCCCAGCACGTCGGGCGTCCGCTCTGCCACCAGCCGGCCACGCAGGTGCGCCCGGGTGTCCGACGGCGGTTCCGCAGCAGCCCGCTCGATGTCTGCGTCCGCGGTCAGCCGCGGCAGCCGGCCGGCACGAACCAGCGCCGCGTAGGGACTCTTCCGATCATCCAGATCGGCCCAGGCCAGATCGAGCTGAGCCAGCCGCGGATGGTCCCAGCCGAGCCCGTCGCGTCGACTGAAGTTCTGCATGAGGGTGAGCTTGGCGACCCAGTCCAGCTCCACGCAGTTCAAGGGATCTGCGGCCAGCCGGTCCAGGGTCCGGGCCCAGATCGGGATCACGTCAGGGTCGCCACAACCCGCAATCTCTACTTGAGCGTGATACTCACGCTGCACCTCGACCGCGGTCAACCGGCGTCCGTCCGTCAGCTCGAGCGGCTGGCTGCAGCCGAGATCACGGCTGATGGCACGGATCGAACCGAGCGGATCCGCCAGCATCGGCGGCCGCAGCTTGCCGGAGTCGATCGCCGCCAACACCGCGGATGCCGTGCCCAACTTGAGCAGCGTGGACGTCTCCGACCGGTTGGCGTCCCCGGCGATCACGTGCAGCCGGCGCCATCGGCGGGGGTCGGCGTGCGGCTCGTCCCGGGTGTTCACCAGCGGACGCCGGATCGTGGTCTCCAGACCCGTGATCGCCTCGAAGAAGTCCGCCCGCTGCGACAACTGGAACCCGGGAACGTCACTCGCCTGACCCAGACCGACCCGCCCCGCGCCGGTGAACACCACCCGGGTGACGACGAACGCCAGGAACCCTTCGACGATCCGCTCCCACGGGGTCGACCGGCTGAGCAGGTAGTTCTCGTGGTAGCCGTACGAGGCGCCTTTGCCATCGGTGTTGTTCTTGAACACCCGCACCGGCGTCCCCAACCGGTCGCCCGCCGCGGACGCCGCCCGTGCCACGAGCAGGTCGCCGGCCAGATCGGCCAGTAGCGCGGCCCGCGGGCTGGTCACCTCCGGCGTGGAGTACTCCGGGTGCGCGTGGTCGACATAGAGCCGCGCACCGTTGCCCAAGAAGCGGTTATGCGCGTCCTCGATCGGCATCGGGTCGTCCGGGTCGGGTCGTGCGAGCGTCCCCGGGCCGGCATGGGCGTCCACGACGGCCGCCGACAGCAGCGTCGGGTGCAGGTCCGGACGCCCCGGCGCCAGAATGCCGTACTCGGTTTCGGTCCCCAGCAGCGGCATGCCCTCATCGTAGGGTTGCGGCTATGAAGTGGTGGACGGCACTGGGTCTCGATCTGCTGGTAGTACTCGTGTTCGCCACGATCGGACGGCTGTCGCACGCCGAGGGCGCCGACCCCGTCGGGATCGTCCTGACCTCCTGGCCGTTCGTGATCGGCCTCGCTGGTACCACCCTCGTCCTGATCGGCATGAAGCGGCCCACCGGGCAGTTCCTCAACGGCGTGATCGTCTGGTTTGGCACCCTCGGCTTCGGCATGTGGATTCGCGCCAATGCCGGGGACGGCGTCCAGCCCAGCTTCGTCGTGGTCGCCGGCATCTTCCTGGCGATCACGATGCTCGGCTGGCGGCTGCTCGCTCGGCGCCGGCTCGCCCGTCCGGCTTAGGGGCATCGGGCACCCTCAACCCCGGTACGGGGGGACGGTTCTTTTCGTTCCACTCACGACGAGTGGAACGAAAAGAACCGTCCCTCCGTACCGGACTTACGGGCTCACCTGACGCGCTCCGCGCAGCGTGCGCATGAAGGTGATCCGTTCCCCCTTGCGGCCGGAGATCCGGGCCCAGTCATCGGGATTGGTGGTGTTCGGCAGGTCTTCGTTCTCGGTGATCTCGTCGGCGCAGGCGCCGAGCAGATGCTCCAGCCGGACGCCGTCGGCGCCGCCGGCCAGCACGTCCTTGATCGCGGACTTCTTGGCGCGTCCGACGATGTTGGCCAGCATCGCCCCGGAGACGAAGTCCTTCACGTAGAGCACCTCGCGGTCGCCGGAAGCATAGGTGACCTCCAGGAACCGATTGTCGTCACTCGCCGCGTACAGCACCTCAACGGTGACATCGATCAACTCGCCAACCTCGGTCCCCTCGGCCAAAGGCACGGTATCGGTCAAGTACTTCCCCAGGATCTCGGACGCCGCCGCGGCGTCCGGGCGGTCGAGCTTGATCTTCACGTCGAGCCGGCCAGGCCGCAGGATCGCGGGGTCGATCAGGTCCTCACGGTTGGTGGCGCCGATGATGATCACGTTCGACAGACCCTCGACGCCGTCGATCTCGCTCAGCAACTGCGGCACGACCGTCGATTCCATGTCGGAGCTGACGCCGCTGCCGCGGGTGCGGAACAGCGAGTCCATCTCGTCGAAGAACACGATCACCGGACGCCCGTCGGCGGCGTGTTCCCGGGCAGTGGCGAAGATCACCCGGATCTGCCGCTCGGTCTCACCGACGTACTTGTTCAGCAGTTCGGGACCCTTGATGTTCAGGAAATGGCTGCCGACCCCGCCGCCGACCTGCTCGGCCAGCGAGTTGGCGACGGCTTTCGCGATCATCGTCTTGCCACACCCCGGCGGGCCGTAGAGCAGCACGCCCTTGGGCGCCGGCAGTTGATAGCGCGCATACAGGTCGCGGTGCAGGAACGGCAGCTCCACGGCGTCCCGGATCTGCTCGATCTGGCCGCCCAACCCGCCGATGTCGGCGTAGTCGACGTCCGGTACCTCGTCGAGCAGCAGGTCGTTGACCTCGGTCCGCTCCACCACCCACAGCGCGACCCCCGCCCGCCGGTCCGCGGCCACGCTCTGCCCGGGCTGAGCGCCGGACGCCCCGGGCGCGGCCGTCAACAGATGTTCGTCGTCCCCGCCGCCGGCGACCAGCAGCCGTCCGTCGGCCAGCACATCCTTGACCACCACCACGTCGAGTTGGGCGGGTGACGGACCGAGCCCGACCAGCATCATCGCCTCGTTCAGCAGCACCGGGACGCCGGGCTGCAACTCGGCGGCCGCAACCTCCGGCGCCACCGTCACCCGCAGCACCCGGCCACCCACCGAGACATCCGCGAGCCCGGCCTCGGCCACTCCCACGACGGCGCCGTGCGCCTGCGGCGGGTTAGACAGCGCCTCGAGCTGGTCGCGCAATGCCAGCAGCGACTCGCGCGCCTCGCGGAGGGTGGCGTTCAGCTTCTCGTTCGCCAGGGCGAGGGCACGGGCGTCCGCGCGGGCGTTGGCCAGCCGGCGCTCGGCGAGTTCGGCCGCCCGCCCCCGTGCTTCGGCCAGTTCCTTGGCCTGGGCCAGCGGATCGGACGCCACGTTCACTCCCCTGCCTGCTCCACGGCGACCCCGGGCGGACGCGGACCGGTGTAGTCGGGTCCGTACGCTCCGGGTGCCGGACGCCGCCGGCGCAGCGGCGCGGTCACCCCGGGAGCCAGCCGACGGGTGAAGATCAGGAAGCCGGTGTGCCCGCTGGTGGCATGGCCGGGCCGGATCGCCAGTCCCTCGGCGTGCCACTGCCGCACCGAGAGTTCACTCGCTGCCGGCGCGGTGAAGCCTCCGTGCGCCCGCAAGGTGTCCATGGTGCGGCCCAACTGGGTGGCGGTGGCGACATAGCAACACAGCATGCCGCCGGCGGTCAGCACGTTCGCGACCGCGTCGATGCACTCCCACGGCGCCAGCATGTCGAGAATGGCCCGGTCGACCTCCTCGGGGCCGATCGCCTCCACCAGGTCGCCGATCCGGACCTCCCAGGCGGGGTGCGGAGCGCCGAAGAACCTCTCCACATTGCGCTCAGCGACGGCGGCGAAGTCGGCCCGCCGCTCATAGGAGTAGAGCCGTCCGTCCGCTCCGATCGTGCGCAGCAGATGCATCGACAGCGAGCCGGAACCCACCCCCGCCTCCAGCACCCTGGCACCGGGGAAGATGTCGGTCTGCACCAGGATCTGGGCGGCATCCTTGGGGTAGATGACGGCCGCGCCGCGCGGCATCGTCACGGTGAACTCTTCCAGCAGCGGCCGGAAAGCCACGTACGCGATTCCCCCCGCGGAGACGACCACGTTGCCGTCCGGACCGTCGATCAGCGCATCGTGGCTGATCCCGCCCTTGCTGGTGTGGAAAGTGCCGCCGGTGGCCAGCAGCACCGAGTGCCGACGTCCCTTGGGATCGCTCAGGGTCACCCGCTCACCCGCTTGCAGGGGGCCCGTCCGAACCCCGTTCAGTTCCGCCATCGTGCTCCCCACAAGGCTAGTTGCCATCCCGGTCCGAATGCCTCGCCGACCAGGTCGACCCGTGTCCGCAGGAACAGCACCCCGTCGGTCTCGGCGATCGGGACGACGGTGGCGTCCGCCGCCGCCTGCTTCTGAATCTCGACGAGCGCAGGCAGTTGCACCTCGTCGCGACTCGACGACCGGATCCGCTCCTCCAGGTTGGAAAGCTTGCCGGCGCTGCCGGGCAGCGGGTTCTTCAGGTAGTCCTGCAGCCAGCCGATCGCGGTGTTCGTCAATGGCGCGCTGTCGCGCAGTTCGAGATCGGCCCGTTCCGACTCGGTGACCAGCTGCACCGTGATGCGCAGCCGGCGTTGCAGTGTGTCACGCACATGGTTGGCGAGGTCCTCCATCGCCGGCGACGAGTCGGTGAATCGCAGAGCCAGCACGATGCCCGGCTGGAGCTTGGGCATCTTCGGCTCGCCGCCGAGGGCAAAGGCATCGACGTGGCCGTCGATCATGCTGGGCAGGATCGAACTGGCGGTGCGGTCCTCCTGCAGAGCCAACGCCACCGCGTTGCGCAGCGTGGCATTCGAGCGATACGAACTGCCGGTGAGCCAGACCAGGCGTTGCAGGACGACCCGCGGCAGGCCCCACCGGAAGTAGCCCGCCTGCTGACCGTCGTCCTGAGCTTCGCGGATACGGTTCTGCAGCCGGTCGATCGCGGCCGGGCTCAGGGTGCGCCAAACGATCTCGGCCTGGCCGTCCCCCAGGGCCTCTTCGGCCGTCGGCGAATCCGACCACGCGATCCGGATGCGGGGCATGTCGGTGGCGAGCGGGCCCTTGTATTGGGCGTACTTGGTGATCGTCAGTCCCTTGGAGTCCCACGACTCCAGCTTGTACGGGCCGCTGCCGATCGCCTCTTGACCGACCGGACGGAGCTTGTCGGCCGCATAGGACTCCTGGTCGACAACGGAGGCTGCCGGCACCGCCAGACCGTAGCCGAACTGGTTGTCGGGGTACTTCAGCCGGAATCGGACCGTCGTGGCGTCGGGGGTCTCGATGCTGCGCAGCGCACCCAGCATCGACATCTTCTGCGGCGCCAGCCGGAGCGCCCGCAGAATGCTGAATTTGACGTCCGCGCTGGTCAGGCTGCGTCCGCTGGTGAACTGCACGTCCTTCGGCAGCGTGCATTCATACACCTGGGCGGCGGTGAACAGGCATTCCTTGGCGAGGTCTGGTTTCAGCAGCTGGGTGCTCGGTTGCACCAGCATCAGCCGCTGGAACAGGTCGAGCACCACCATGGCGTCGGAATCGTTGCCCGCGCCGACCGGATCGGTCGTCGTCGCCCGCTGCTCGGTCAGCACCGTGAAGGGACGAGGTGGCGCACTGCTGCTCGACGAACCGGACGGCAGCGGCACGGGCGTCTGCACGCAACCCGTCGCGCCGATCGCCACGCACGTTGCGGTCACAACGGACAGCAGGGCGCGGACGATCGAGGGCACGCCCCTAAGGGTAGGGCCTCCGCTGACCTGCCCAGACCCGCCGACCCGACCGAGCGGTGGAGTGTATCGGCCATTGCCGGACTTCGCGCGTAAAGTGACGTAGCTGCCCTGAACGGGGAAATGGCTCTAGTGAGAAGGGAACGTGCACCAGTGAGCAGCAGCTCCGAGACTCTGACTCTCCCGCACGCGGCCTCCGGCGAGCTTCGCCCGGACGCCACCGCGACCCTGCGAGCTGCCCTGGCCACCCGAATGCACTTCCTCGACGGCGCGATGGGCACCGTCATCCAACAGTTCAAGCTGAGCGAGGCCGACTATCGGGGCGAACGCTTCGCCGATTGGCCGAGCGACGTGAAGGGCAACAACGACCTGCTGTCGCTCACCCAGCCCGAGATCATCGCGTCCATCCACCGCGACTACCTGGACGCGGGCGCCGATTTCGTCGAGACCAACACCTTCAACGCCCAGCGGATCTCGATGGCCGACTACGGCATGGAGGCGCTGGCCTACGAGCTGAACTTGGCATCGGCACGGCTGGCCCGAGGGGCATGCGACGCCGCCACCGCGGCCGACCCGAGCCGTCCGCGCTATGTGGTGGGTGCGCTCGGCCCGACCAACCGGACGGCGTCCATCTCGCCGGACGTCAACGATCCGGGCGCCCGCAACGTCAGCTACGCCGAGCTGGTCGAGGCCTATCTGGAGCAGGCCGACGGCCTGGTCGACGGTGGTGCCGACGTCCTGCTGTTGGAGACGATCTTCGACACGCTGAACGCCAAGGCCGCGATCTTCGCCTTGGAGACCCTGTTCGAGCAGCGCGGACGCCGCTGGCCGGTGATCATCTCCGGCACCATCACCGACGCCTCCGGCCGCACCCTGTCGGGCCAGGTGACCGAGGCGTTCTTCACCAGCGTCCGGCACGCCCAGCCGCTCGCGGTCGGGCTGAACTGCGCCCTGGGCGCGGCGGAGATGCGGCCCTACGTCGCCGAGTTGTCCCGGATCGCCGACTGCTTCGTCTCGTGCTACCCCAACGCCGGTCTGCCGAACGCCTTCGGCGAATACGACCAGACCCCGCACGAGATGGCGGCCATCGTGGCCGGCTTCGCCGCGGACGGACTGGTGAACATCCTCGGCGGTTGCTGCGGCACCACGCCGGAACATGTCGAAGCGGTGGTCGCCGCAACCCGTGACGCCGCACCGCGCACGCCTGCCGTGCCGGGGCCGGCGATGCGCCTGGCCGGCCTGGAACCGCTCACCATCACACCCGACTCACTGTTCGTGAATGTCGGCGAGCGGACCAACATCACCGGCTCGGCCCGCTTCCGCCGATTGATCCGCGAGGGCGATTACGGCACGGCACTCGAGGTCGCCCGGCAGCAGGTCGAGAGCGGCGCCCAGGTGATCGACGTCAACATGGACGAGGGCATGATCGACGGCGTCGCCGCCATGGACCGGTTCTGCAAGCTGATCAGCTCCGAGCCCGACATCTGCCGGGTTCCGGTGATGGTCGACTCGTCGAAGTGGGAGGTGATCGAGGCCGGGCTGCGCTGCCTGCAGGGCAAGCCGATCGTCAACTCGATCTCGATGAAGTCCGGTGTCGAGGAGTTCGTGGAGCACGCCCGGTTGTGCCGCAAATACGGCGCCGCGATCGTGGTGATGGCCTTCGACACCGACGGACAGGCCGACACCCTGGAGCGCCGCAAGGAGATCTGCGCCGAGGCCTACCGCATTCTGGTCGACGAGGTCGGCTTCCCGGCCCACGACATCATCTTCGACCCGAACATCTTCGCGATCGGCACCGGCATCGAGGAGCACGCCAACTACGGTGTCGACTTCATCGAGGCCACCCGCTGGATCAAGCAGAACCTGCCCGGCGCACTCATTTCGGGTGGCGTGTCCAACGTGTCGTTCTCGTTCCGCGGCAACAATCCGGTGCGCGAGGCGATTCACGCGGTGTTCCTCTACCACGCCATCGCGGCCGGCATGGACATGGGCATCGTCAACGCCGGCGCCCTGGTGGTCTACGACGAGATCGATCCACGGCTGCGGGAGCGGATCGAGGACGTGGTGCTGAACCGCCGTCCGGACGCCACCGAGCGGCTGCTCGAGATCGCCGCCGACTTCAACGTGGCCAGCGCTGCCGTCGAGGAGACTGTGCAGGAGTGGCGATCGCTGCCCGTCCGGGAGCGGATCACGCACGCTCTGGTGAAGGGCATCGACGAACACGTCGTCGCCGACACCGAGGAGATGCGGGTTGAACTGGCGGCGTCCGGGGGGCGTCCGTTGGATGTCATCGAAGGTCCGCTGATGGACGGCATGGGCGTCGTCGGCGACCTGTTCGGCGCCGGCCGGATGTTCCTGCCGCAGGTGGTGAAGTCGGCCCGGGTGATGAAGAAGGCCGTCGCACACCTGGTGCCGTTCATCGAGGCCGAGAAGAAGCCCGGCGACGCCGCCTACACCAACGGCCGGATCGTGATGGCCACGGTCAAGGGCGATGTGCACGACATCGGCAAGAACATCGTCGGCGTGGTGCTGCAGTGCAACAACTACGAGGTGATCGACCTCGGCGTGATGGTGCCGGCACAGAAGATCCTGGCCACCGCCGACGAGGTGGGTGCCGACATGATCGGGTTGTCCGGACTGATCACGCCGTCCCTGGACGAGATGTCGAACTTCGCCGCCGAGTTGCAGCGGCTCGGGTTGAAGCTGCCGTTGCTGATCGGTGGGGCGACCACCTCGCGGGCTCACACCGCGGTGAAGATAGCGCCGCGCTACGAGGGCCCGGTGGTGTGGGTGAAGGACGCCTCCCGCTCGGTGCCGACCGCGGCCGCCCTGCTCTCGGACGAGAAGCGTCCGGACTTCATGGCCGAGGTGTTCCGCGACTATGAGTCGATCCGCGAGCGGCATGCGGCCAAGCGCAACGATCGCCCGTTGATTCCGTATGCCGACGCGTTGACCGAGCGGACGCCGATCGACTGGAGCGGGTACGTGCCGCCGCGTCCGAGGATGCTGGACGAGGCGCCGGTGCGGGAGTTCATCGAGTATCCCTTGGCCGAACTGCGCGACTACATCGACTGGCAGCCGTTCTTCAACGCCTGGGAGCTGAAGGGGCGCTACCCGGACATCCTGAACAACCCGGCGTCCGGCGAGGCGGCTCGCAAGCTGTGGACCGATGCCCAGACCATGCTCGACACCGTGGTGGCCGAGGGCTGGTTGACGGCCAACGGGGTGATCGGCTTCTTCCCGGCGTCTGCGGTCGGCGACGATCTGGAGCTGTACACCGATGAATCCCGTAGTGAAGTGCGGTTGCGGCTGCATCACCTGCGGCAACAGGGGCACCATCGTGAAGGTGTCCCGAACCGGTCGCTGGCCGACTACGTGGCGCCGAGGTCTACCGGGCTGCCCGACTGGGTCGGCGCATTCGCCGTGACCGGTGGACTCGGCGCCCCCGAACGGGTCAAGGCGTTCCGCGAGGCCCTGGACGACTACAACGGAATCCTGTTGGAGTCGCTGGCTGACCGGTTGGCCGAGGCGTTCGCGGAGCGACTGCACGAGCGGGTCCGGCGCGAGTTCTGGGGCTATGTGCCCGAGGAGGCCCTCGACAACGACGCCCTGATCGCCGAGCAGTACCGCGGCATCCGCCCGGCGCCCGGCTACCCCGCCTGCCCCGACCACACCGAGAAGCAGACGCTGTGGAACCTGCTCGACGTCGAACGCCGGACCGGCATCGAACTCACCGAGTCGATGGCGATGTGGCCGGGCGCCGCCGTGTCCGGCTGGTACTTCTCGCATCCCGACAGCCGCTACTTCGTGGTCGGACGCCTGGCCCGCGACCAGGTGGAAAGCTACGCCGAACGCAAGGGCTGGACACTCGCCCAGGCCGAGAAGTGGCTATCCCCGAACCTGGGTTACGACCCGGAGGAGTGACCAGCGTCAGGGCAGCAGGATCACCTTGCCCCGGGCATGCCCGCGGCGGACGTAGTCGTGCGCGGCAGCCGCCTGGGTCAATGGATAGCTGCGGTCGACGGCGACGGTGAGCCTGCCGCGTCCAGCCAACGCCGCCAACTCGGCTCGGGCCGCGTTGCGCAACTCTGTGCCCGGATCGGCACCCGGACCGCCGCCGATCAGGGTGATCCCGTCGCCGGCACGCCCGAAGGCGGCGATGCTCACCACCCGATCGGCCGCCACCAGAGCCAGCGACGTGTCAACGGCCTCGTCGGTACCGACCAGGTCGAGCGCGGCGGCGTAGCCCTCCGGCGCCGCGTCTCGAGCCCGGTCCGCAAGGCCCTCGCCGTAGACGATCGGGGTCGCGCCCAACTCGCGCAGCAGGTCCTGACTGGCCGCGCCTCCTGTCGACACCACCTTGATCTCCGACAACCGCGCCAGTTGTAGCACCATCTGGCCGACGCCGCCGGCACCGCCGTGCACCAGCACGGTGTCCCCCAACCGCGCGGCGGACGCCACCAGAGCGTGCCAGGCTGTGGCACCGGCCAACATCAGGCCGGCCGCCTCCGACCAACTGAGCGTCCCCGGTTTGGGAGTGAGCGCCGACGCGGGCACCACCAGGTCGGTCGTATAGGCGCCGGCCGCCTGGTAGGCGATCACCTCATCGCCGACCTGCACCGTGGTGACGCCGTCGCCCACCGCGTCCACCACACCGGAGGCCTCCAACCCGAGCCGGAGCGGCAGTCGCGCCGGATCGGCTTTCGTCCCTCGCCGATAGGTCTTGTGATCGATCGGGTTGACCCCGATCGCACGCACCTTCACCCGGGCCTGCCCGGAGCCCGGCTGAGGCAGCGGCTCCGTCATTGTCGTCAACACCTCGGAGCCGCCGTACCCCGCGGCCACCACTGTCGTCGTCATGCCGGGACAACCTCGGACCACCCGCCCACCATTCCCCGAACCACGGTCGACAGGCCAACTCCGCCAACGGCGAAACCGCGCCTGACCTCGCCGTTGAGTCGTCGGTGGCCCCACCAGCGGGATGAGTAGCATGGCCGCTATGGCTCAGGTGAAGTCGCTGAAGAACCTGCGGAGGCCGGCCGTCGTGGCCGCCTTCGGGGGGTGGAACGACGCCGGTGACGCCGCGAGCGGGGTGATCGATCACCTCGCGGAAATCACCTCCGCCAAGTTGGCGTTCGCGATGGACCCCGACGACTACTACGACTTCCAGGTCAACCGGCCGACCGTCGCCACCACGTCCGGGGGTGAGCGGACCTTGCAGTGGCCGACCACCGAGGTGCTGGTGGCTCCGCTGCCCGAACGTGACCTGGTGCTGATCGGTGGACCCGAGCCCAACTTCCATTGGCGGGCGTTCTCTTCCGCCCTGGTCTCGGCGATCCGCACGGTCGCGCCCGAGATCGTGGTGTTCCTCGGCGCGATGCTGACCGACGCCCCGCATTCGCGGCCGGTACCGGTCAACGCGTCGGCGACCACCGACGACGTCGCCGCCGAACTGGGGGTCGAGGTGTCGGACTACGAGGGCCCCTGCGGCATCCTCAGCGTGGTGGCCGCCGACTGCACCGTGCTGGGGCTGCGCGCCGCCTCGCTCTGGGCGTCCGTGCCGCACTACGTCGCCGAGCCGCCCAATCCCAAGGCCACGCTGGCCCTGCTGGATCGACTCGAGGACCTGCTGGACACCCCACTGGACACCGGCGAGCTACCCGAGCAGGCGGCCATGTGGGAGAGCCAGGTGAACGAGTTGGCGTCCGAGGACAGCGACATCTCGGCCTACATCACCGCCCTCGAGGAGCGTCGTGACGAGAACCAGCCGGAGCCGCAGGGCGAGGCGATCGCCGCCGAGATCCAGCGGTATCTTCGGCGGCGACGCAATCCGCCGGCGTCCGGACTGCGCTGAGATCTGGTCGCCGTGCAGTTCCCGGGCGGCGCATCCTGGCAGGTGCGGTTCGAGGCAAGCTCGCTCCTGCTGCATGCCGCGCTGTTCGTCCGGGAGGCATGTGTCCCGGTCGCTGACGTTGACACGCCGCCGCCGCTCCTGGTGACTCCCCCACCGGCCCGGGCGAGGATCGATGTCGCGGCTTGGCAGGAGTGGTGGTCCGCGCTCATCGAGGTGAGCGACGGGACGCCGCGGGAAGACCTGTGGTCGCTGGGCCCCGCCGGACTCGGCGACTCGCTGAGCGAACTGGACGACGAAGTGTTTCGCTGGGTGACGCGGCATGTCCGCGATGCCGATCGGTACCGGGCGCCGGACTTCTCGCTGCCTGTCCGGCAGGCGGTGGCGAACCTCGAGCGCCGATACGGGTGTCGCTCGCTCATGGACGTCCGGATCGAGGGACTCGCCGTGCGTGGCGAGTGGGTCAAGGTGAGCGAGGACGGCCTCGTGGTGTGCGCGTCGTGGACGGCGCTCGATCACGCGCAGGACTGGCTCACCGATGCACTTCGTCCGGCGTTCCGCCGTTCGTTGTCGGTCTGACCGGGCAGGATGGTCACCATGGGCACGATCGATGACTACCTGGCCGGACTCGATGCCGCGGATCGGACCGTAGTGGAACATGTCTACGACGTGGTGCGGGCGACCGTTCCCGGTCTTGAGCAGGGCAAGAGCTACGGCATGCCGGCACTGCTCTACCGCGGCAAGGCGCTGATCTCGGTAATGCGGACGAAGAAGCACGTCGGCGTCTACCCGTACAGCGGGCGGGTTCCTGCGGTCGTGGCGGAGTCGGTCAGCAATCTGGACTACGACAAGGGGACGATCCGCTTTCAGCCTGAGCACCCTCTGCCGGACGACACCATTCGCGCGATCGTGGCGGCACGGATTGCCGAGATCGATGATCCGTCGCTGCGGCGTGGTCCGCGCTGAACGTCCGAGGAAGCCGTGTGTCGCTCCAGAGAGCTGTCGATGAACACCGTGTCCGCGGGGGGTTTGAGCTTGTCGAAACCCATGTCAGCACACGGGAGTCCCGGCCTCGACAACCTCGACCGACGAAGATCAGCGCCTGCCGAACCGGTCGGACCTACTCCCTGGTCGCAGGAGTCATTGCCGGCGGAGATCCGGCCATTCGTCGTTCGCCAGCTGACCGGCGGCTGCTAGCCCGACGGCCAGGCGGACCGCGAGTTCGTCGACCGTGCCGCCTGCGGCGAGATATGCCCGGCAGCGGGCCGCCACCAGGCCGCGGATCGTGCGCGCTGCGTCCGGTGAATCGGTGCCCAACGACATCGCGTGTCGCAGTTCGTCGTGAGCGACGGCGATGCCACCGAAGCCGCCCCAATCGGTGACCCGGCGGTGCCAGTCGACATCGATAGCGAGTTCGCGCCCGTCGAGGCGCCTCACGGCCGCCACGCCGCGGATCGAGGATGCCAGCCAGACTCCGTCGGCGGTGAACAGGTCATCGGTCGGAATCAGCTCGTACCGGGTCTCCACGCCTTCCGCTTCGGCGCCGGCGAACATTTGCCGGACGGTGATCGAGTCGAGAATGCCGGTCGCGCCGGGTGGGGTGGTGGTCAGCACGCCGTCCCGCAGCACGATCACCGCGGCGGTGGGCGCCTCCAAGGCGTAGCCGTCGGCGCTGACGAAGAGCGCATCGTCGTCGCCGTGCCGGCCGGCCTCACGTTTCGCGGCCGCGTTGACCGCGTACGACAACAGCTTCGCTCCCCCCAGCAGCCAGGGCGCGTCGGCGAAGGTGTCGCTGGCGTAGCCACGGTTCATGGTGCGGACGGCGAGGCCGATCGTCCGGACGCGGAGCATGGCCGGCAGATCGAGTTCGGTGATGGTCAGGAAGCCGGTCGGCACCCCCGGTGTCGACTCGGGACCCCTGGTCAGCACCAGTTTGAGCACCGCCTCGGGTGCTGGTTCCCAGGCCGCGACGGCGTCTATGACGAGGGCGCGCCAGGCGTCCGGATCGAACGGCAGGGCAAGCGTCGCTGCAGACTTGGCGAAGCGGACGAGGTGGTCGTCCAGGTTCTCGACCATGGCGTCCGGACCGCCGCCGAGCACCCGCATCGCGTCGAAGCAGCCGTCGCCCCTCACCAGGCCGACATCGTCGGCGGTCGCGATCGGATCGGCCGTCGGGACCACGCCGCGGCCGAGGACGGCGACCAGTTGCCTGGTCAATGTGCGCAAGCGGCAATCGCCTGCTCGCGCAGCGCGATGACCATGGCGTCGGGATCCTCAGCGCTGTACACCGCAGAACCGGCGACGAAGGTGTCCGCACCGGCCTCCGCGCAGCGCTCGATGGTGTCGACCGACACCCCGCCGTCGACCTGCAGCCAGATCTCGCCGCCGCGGGCCTCGATCAGCTCGCGGGTCCGGCGGATCTTCGGCAGCACCAGGTCGAGGAACTTTTGGCCGCCGAAACCCGGCTCGACGGTCATCAGCAACACCATGTCAAGCTCGCCCAGCATGTCGGCGTAGGGCTCGATCGGGGTCGCCGGGCGCAGCGCCATTGATGCTCGGGCGCCCAGCGAACGCAGCTCGCGGGCCAGCTTGATCGGGGCATGGGACGACTCGGCATGAAAGGTGACCGACTCGCAGCCGGCGTCGGCGAAAGCGGGTGCCCAGCGGTCGACCTCGGCGATCATCAGGTGGATGTCGAGGAAGGCGGTGGTGCCCGCCCGGATGCATTCCACCACAGGCAGCCCGAAGGTCATGTTGGGCACGAAGTGGTTGTCCATCACGTCGACGTGCACCCCGTCGGCACTGGGAATCCTCGCGATCTCGCCCGCCAGGTTGGCGAGATTGGCGTTCAGAATGCTCGGCGTGATCCGCATCGTCATGCTTGGCACCTTATTGGGTTTACCTGGTCTTGCGTAGCAAGGCGAGGAACATGGCATCGGTGCCGTGGCGGTGCGGCCACAGCTGCAGATAGGGTCCGCGCGCGATGTCCGGGATGTCGGGTAGGACGGCCGGCGCGTTGAGCACCTCGACCCCCGACGCGGCCTCGACGACCTCGCTGGTCTCGCGGCGGTGCGGCGAGCAGGTGGCGTAGCCGATGACCCCGCCCGGCGCGGCTGCCCGGATCGCCGAGGCGAGAAGCTGGCGTTGAAGAGGTATCAGGGCGTCCAGGTCGGTGGGTTTGCGGCGCCAGCGGGCTTCTGGACGCCGTCGCAGTGCGCCAAGACCGGTGCAAGGGGCATCCACAAGCACCCTGGCGAAGTGATTCTCGGGCCACGCCGGATGAGTTCCGTCGGCGGCGATCACGATGGGTTTGGGCTGCGGGTAGGCGTCTAGGGCACGAGCGACGAGGGCCGCCCGATGCGGTTGGAGTTCGCTGGCCAGCAAGCGTTTACCCTTGTCGCGGGCCAATCCGGCAAGCAGTGCGGCTTTGCCGCCGGGCCCCGCGCACAGGTCGAGCCATGGGCCGTCCGGGGCCTCGACCCGAGCGAGCGCCCAGGCGACCAGTTGTGACCCTTCGTCCTGGACGCCGGCGCGGCCCTGCGCCACCGCCGGCAGATCGGCCGGATTCCCGGACGCTTCCGCGCCGAACGGTGACCAGCGCAACGGGCGTCCGCCCAACTCGGCGACCTCGGCCAGACCGGGACGAATCACCAGGTGCGGCGCCGGCGGCTCGTTGTTGGCGGACAACGCAACCGAGACTTCATCGGCGGGGAGTAGTTCGGCGTAGGCGTCAATGATCCACTGTGGGTGGCGAGTCAGCAGCGCCTCGGCGTCGTCGTTCTCACTTCGTAGCCGGGCGGCCCAGCCGTCGGCGTCCAGAGCAGCCACCTTGCGCAGGATCGCGTTCAGCACACCGGTGACTCGCTGGGAGACCATCTCGCGACCCAATTCGACAGTGGCGGCCACTGCGGCATGGCTCGGCACACGCAGTTCCAACAGCTGGTGGGTGCCGAGCCTGAGCAGATCGACGACAGCTGGCTGCAGGCTGCGCAGGGGCCGTCCGGCGGCCGAGGCGATGATCGCGTCGTAGAGACCCCTCCCGCGGCAGGTGCCGGCGACCAGCTCGGTGGCGAAGGCGGCATCACGCGTGGAGAGACCGGCCGTGTGCTCGGCCAGGGCGAGGTTGGCGTACGCGTCGTCGGCGGTGATGGAGCGGAGTGTGCGATAAGCCGCGGCCCGGGCCGGGTCTGAGGCGGTCTTGCGGCCTTTGCCGTCCGGCTTTGCGGACGACCTGGAATAACGATCGGGATCGCGCACCTCTGTCCGTGCCCGATCCCGATGCTTGTTGCCGCTCATTCGAACGACCCCGGGTCGACGCCCAGGCCGCGGCCCCAATCGGCCGCTGCCATCGGTCGCTTCCCGGCCGGCTGAACCGTGATCAGCTCCACAACGCCCCGGCTTGTGCCGACATTGACGGTACGGCGTCCGACATCGATCACGCCGGGCGCGAGGATGGTGCCGGCCTGGGCACGACCGAGGTGGACCTTGAACCGTTCGCCACGATGAGTCGTCCACGCGGCGGGGTTGGGATTGCACGCGCGGATCAGTCGATCGATCTCGACTGCGGAGCGCGTCCAGTCGATTCGGGCATCGGCAACGGTCAGCTTGGGGGCCAGGGTGATGCCTGCGGTGGGTTGAGGCTCGGCGGTGGCGGCGCCACTCTCGATGGCGTCGAGAACCTCGACCAAGAGCTGTGCTCCGCGGTCAGCTAGCCGCGTGAGCACTTCTCCGGAAGTGTCGGTGTCGGCCAGCGGGGATGATTCTTGCAGATAGAAATCGCCCGCATCGAGCGCCGGCACCAGGTCGAAAATGGTGATCCCTGTCTCGGTGTCGCCAGCGAGAATTCCGCGCTGGACGGGCGCCGCGCCCCGCCAGGCCGGCAGCAGCGAGAAGTGCACGTTCACCCATCCGTGCGATGGGATTGCCAGGGCTTCCTCGGGGATCAGTGCTCCGTAGGCCACCACCGGGCAGCAATCGGGAGCCAGTTCGCGCAGCCGGGTAGCGAACTCCGGTGCGCGCGGGCTGGCGGGCTTCAGCGTTTCCAGGCCCTGCGTGTCTGCCCAGGTCGCGACCGGACTGGGCACGAGCCGGTTGCTGCGTCCCTGCCGGGCGTCCGGACGAGTGACGACGGCGACCAGGTCGTGCTTCGAGGCGGCGATCGCCTGCAAGGCGGGCAAGGCAACCTCGGGAGTACCGGCGAAGACGACACGCACCGCGACAGCCTATCGGGCGGGCCTCACCGGTCGAGCCACCACCGTGAGTCGAGTTTGTCGATACCCCGTCGGGACCGCCTCGGGCGACTAACGCTCGCTGGTCGAGCCTGTGAGACCCTGGAGTGATCTAGCGGTTCAGTGCGACCAACTCACCGATCGGGATGCTTGCCAACGCCTCGTTGTAGGCAGGCAGCACACCGGAGAATCCGGCGACCGACCAGGTCACCTCCCAGTCTGCGACAGCACGAACCCGATACTTTCCCTTCGGCAATGAGGGTTTCGAATAGGCATAGCCGCAGTTGGGGGACGGTGTCCCGGGCTTCACTGACGCCGAGTACTTCTCCATCGCGGTGCATGTCACGGTGTTGCCGTCGCCCATGTCGAAGGTGGTCGACTGCCAGCGGGCACTCATCTGGAACGTGAACCCACCCGCGGACGCCGAGGTCGACACCGTCGTGGCTCCTTCCGTCCACAGCCAGATCGGGAATCCCACCGCGAGCATTTTCCACTCGTTCCTGTTGGGATTCGGTCCGAAGTTCGGCGTTGGTGTCGGCAGGCGCAACTCAGTGACCAGTCTGACCGCCATCGCCCGGGCGAGATCTCCGGTAAGCCCACCACCCGAGTTCGCCGTCACATCCTCCGCGAGGATGCACGAGGGATCGCCGGTCAGCTCGAAGCATTCGCGCATGAAGCGCTCACGTTCTTCAGCAGAGATCTTCTGATTGCTGTTATCTAACCCAGCCCAACCCTGTCTGCGCCGCCCTTCCTGTCGGGCCTCGCGGGACAGGAAATCGAAGCTGCCCTCTGCTTTTCCTCTGGTGGTTTTCACATCGACACTAGGTCGTGGCCGAGGAGTGGGTTCAGCGTGCGCAAACTGTTGAATCATACAGAGTGAGACTGTTCCTGCACAGGCGGCAGCGACTCCCATCTTCAGAGATTGACTCAACACGATGCCACCTCGCCCGACCGCGCAGACCACAAACGCATCTGACCGTCCACATTCTTGACTACGACATCCTCGACGGCGAGAGTTCCTCGTCTAATCGTCTTTCCATCGCGTTTGAAGGTCAGCGACCGCGCATCCAAGCACGCGGTGATTCCAACGCTGCCCGCGGGGACGTTGGCGCTCGAATCTAGTCCGACCGTTTCGATCCTAACCTCCCCTGACGCAGCGTGAACTCTGGCCGCCCTTAGGTCTTGGAAGATGCCAAGGACACTGGCGCGGAATTTTCCAGCAGTAGTCGCAAGCATTTCCTTTGTCGGTTTGTCCGTTCCACCAACTCGATACAGCCGGGTACTCTCCTTCGTCCATCTCCGATACAGAGCAATCGCCTTCTCTGTGAGCCGGTTCTGCTCCTCGGTCTTCTGGTACTCCTCCGTGGAACACGGTCGCGGCGTGCCACCCATCGGCGAACACGTGGGAGTCGGGGTTGGGCTCACCGGGGCCGACGAGGGCGATACCGCCGGAGAACTGGGCGGAGGTGACCCTGGTTGTGTACAGCCGACGAGCACGAGCAACAACATGACAACCAGGCACCTCATCCGGTCTCCTCCTAGGGATCGGTGCGCCGAGTGTTGCATGAACCGAACGTCCGTGGAGAGTTATCCACAGCCTGACTAAGTTTCCGGTGCCGAACTCAATAGAGTTCGGCCAAACGACACGATCGCCTGGGCGGGCTTCTACGAGCCGACCAACGTCAGCGTCACAGGTTCGATACGCGACCCTCTACAGCACTGCCGGATCGACCCGGACGCGAAGCAGCCCGTCCTCTTTGTGCGCTGTCCTTCGCACCTGCACCGCCTTCGCGGCTGCGACCAGTGCCTTGCCCGTCGTCAGCGGTGCCCGAAGCAGCGCCCGCACTTCACCGTCGGCGGCGGGTACCGGTCCCAGCGGGACGGCTCCGGTACCTGCGTGCAACGCGCGCGCGGCGTCCTCAACCACTTGGACGCCACCCTCAAGGCTGACCAGTCGAGTGACCGGCGGGAAGCCTGCCTCGGCCCGGTCGGCCAACTCCCGCTCGGCGAAACCCACCGGATCGAGCCGCACGAGCGCCTGGATCGCCCGCGCGGACGCCGGCCCGGCAACAACCACGCTCCCGTCATCGGAACCCCCGCGAACCAGGGCAATCGCAGCTAGCCAGCGCCGCAACGCCTCCTCGGCCGCCCTCAGATCGGCCCGAGCCAACAGCAGCTCAGCGTCCAGCAGCACGGCGGCGGCATACCCACCCGTGGCAACCGGCTCGACACCAGGAGTGGCCAGCACCAACGCCGGTTCGGCGCCTACTTCTGCGACCGGATGGTCGCCGCTGGATTGCACGACGGGTGTCTGGGGAAAGGCCCGTCCCAACTCCTCAGCGGTGCGAACCACGCCCACCCGCGGCGCGCGCAACTCGTTGCTGCCGCATTCCCCGCACCGCCAATTGGGCTTCATGCCGCAGACCGGGCACACCGGCACCGAACCATGGTCCGCCCGATCGCCGGCCAACGGGTGACCACAAGCGCCGCAGCGGGCGACCGCACGGCATTGGCCGCACGCCAACCCCGCCAGGTACCCGGCGCGCGGGACCTGCACCAGCACAGGACCGGACGCCAGACCCGCCCGGATCGCGGTAAACGCCTCGTGCGGCAGCCTTGAGCGCGCCGCCGGGTCACGTCCGGCCTGCGCCGTCCCGTCGTCGGTGGCGCGAACGACCGCACAGGCCTCGCGTCGGCTCACGCCGGGCAACTCGAGGGACCTGAGCCAACCTCGCTCGGCCATCGCCTGCATCTCGGCACTGCGCCCGTAGCCCAGATACAGCAGCCCGCACTTCTCCCGGGCGGCCCGCAGCGCAGCGACCACCCGCGCGTGCGAATAGGGTGCCCGCGGCTCCGCCCAAGAGTCGTCGCCGTCGTCGAACATCGCGATCAGTCCGAGGTCGGCCACCGGGGCGAACGCGGCCGCACGGGTACCGAGCACCAGCCTCACGTGGCCCCGGGACGCGGCGAGGAACGCTCGGTAGCGAGCCGCCGGGCCCTTCTCGGCGGTCAGCGTGACGAAGCTGCCCCGTCCGAACGCCTCGACGCAGCGCGTTTCCAGCCGGGCCAGGTCGGACGCGTCCGGAACCAGCAGCAGGACGCCGCGTCCGCCAGCCAGCGTCGCGGCCGCCGCCTCGACCAACGCTCTCATCCAGTCCCCCAACGGACGCGCTACCGGGGCCAGGCACAGCGCGGCCCGCGGAGCCACACCCGACGTCAGCGCCCGCAGCAGCGACCCGCCGTCCGGATACGCCGGCAGCACCACGGGTTCGGTCTCCGGAGGCTCCGGTGCGGGGTACTGCGGCGGATCGGCAGTCTCTGTCATGCCATGTCGCGGTGGCACCGCCAGTCGGACGACGTCGGCGAACGTGCCCGCATAGTGGTCGGCAACGTCCCGGATCACGCCCGCAATCTCGGGATGCAACACGGGCTCGGACGAGACCACCTTCAGCAGCGGTGAGAGTTCGCGATCGGCGTCCGATGCCTCCGCGACAGCAAGGACGTAGCCATCGCGCTGGCGTCCGGCGAACCGCACTTTCACTCGGCAGCCGGGCACCACCAACGCGGCCAACTCATCGGGAATGGCGTAGTCAAACGGTCGATCGAGATGCGGCAGCGGCATGTCCACCGCCACCCGCGCGACCCTCGGCTCAACCACGAACTCGATGCTAGAGGTCCCCACCGACGTTTCCGGTCTGGCGGCGCGGTCGCACTCAGGCCCGCCCTACCGGATAGCCTGCGCAGATACTTCACCCCGCGATTGAGCCTTTCCGGTCCGGGCTCCTCACCATGGCGGACGGTAGCCAGCTGTACTGGGAGGCCAGCGGCAATCCGCACGGCGCACCGCTGGTTTGGCTGCACGGCGACCCTGGCTCAGGCCTGCTCAGCGGCGGATACCGACGCATCGCGGACCCGGACGACTGGCTGATCATCGGACTGGATCAGCGCGGCTGCGGCCGCAGCCGGCCCCTCGCCAGCGAACCGGCGTCGACCGATCAGCGCTGACTGTGCAGACTCATCGCCGATCTTGAGGAACTGCGGGAGCACCTGAGTATCGAACGCTGGCTGGTGACCGGCGGCTCCTGGGGCTCCACGTTGGCGCTCGCCTACGCACAGGAGAACCCCGAGCGGACCACCGGTTTGATGCCGGCCGCGGTCACCACCACCAGCCGCGCCGAGGTGGAGTGGACCACCGAATCGGTCGGACGCGTCTTCCCCCGGGAGTGGGAGGCATACTCCGCCGCTTCCGGACGTCGGCCCGGCCAGCGGATCGTCGACGCCTATCTGGAGCGGATCACCGATCCCGACCCCGGAACCGTCCCCGACGTGCGAAACTCGCACGAAAAGAACCGTCCCCGACGTGCGAAACTCGCACGAAAAGAACCGTCCCCGACGTGCGAAACTCGCACGAAAAGAACCGTCCCCGACGTGCGACAGGATCGGCCAGGGGAGAAAGTTATCCGCGGACGGCGTTCGCCAGGGCGTCGGCGCGGTCGGTGCGCTCCCAGGTGAACTCGGGGAGTTCGCGTCCGAAGTGGCCGTAGTTGGTCGTCTTGGAGTAGATCGGACGCAGCAGGTCCAGGTCGCGGATCAGGGCCGCGGGGCGGAGGTCGAAGACGTCCAGGACGGCGGCGGTGATCTGCTCCAGGGGCACGTTCTCGGTGCCGAAGCAGTCGGTGTAGAAGCCGACCGGGTGGGCGCGTCCGATGGCGTAGGCGACCTGCACCTCGCAGCGGGTGGCCAGGCCTGCAGCCACCACGTTCTTGGCCACCCAGCGCATCGCGTAGGCGGCGGACCGGTCGACCTTGGAGGGGTCCTTGCCCGAGAAGGCACCGCCGCCGTGCCGCGCCATGCCGCCGTAGGTGTCGACGATGATCTTCCGGCCGGTCAGTCCGGCGTCGCCCATCGGTCCGCCGATGACGAACTTGCCGGTCGGGTTGATGTGCACCTTCAACCCATCGGTGGAGACGTCATACCTAGCCAGCACGGGTTCGACCACTTCGTGCAGAATGCCGGGCCGGATGTCGCGGTCGTACGAGGCGGCACCGGTGTGCTGCGACGACACCACGATGGTGTCCACGCCGACCGCGCGGTCGCCGTCATAGGCGATGGTGACCTGGGTCTTGCCGTCGGGCAGCAGGAACGGCAGCACCCGGTCCCGCCGCACCGCGGTGAGCCGCTCGGCCAGCCGGTGCGCGATGTCGATCGGCAACGGCATCAGCGTCGGCGTGTCCGTGCAGGCGTAGCCGAACATCAGGCCCTGATCGCCGGCGCCCTGGGCGTCCAGCGCATCGCCGGACCCGCCCTCGCGATGCTCACCGGCGTCGTCCACGCCTTGGGCGATATCGGGTGACTGGGCACCGAGCGAGACCAGCACGCCGCAGGACGCGCCGTCGAACGACTTGTCCGAGGAGTCGTAGCCGATCTGCAGGATGCGTTCCCGGGTCAGCTTGGCGATGTCCACGTAGCCGGTGGTGCTCACCTCGCCGGCCACGACAACGGTCCCGGTCGTCACCAGCGTCTCGACCGCGACGCGGCTGTCGGCGTCCTGGGTGAGCAGGGCGTCCAGGACGGCGTCCGAGACCGAGTCGGCGAGCTTGTCGGGATGACCCTCGGTGACGGACTCCGAGGTGAACAGGCGGCTCATCGGTTGCTCTTTCTGCTTGCGAGAACGGCATCGAGGATGCGATGCGCGACGAAGTTCTTGTCTCCGGCGACGGTGTCAACCACGCCGTCGGAGTCGATGATCGCGACCGTATTGTCGGCCGCTCCGAAGACCGCTCCCCCGCTGACGTCATTCAACACCAGCAGGTCACAGCCCTTGCGGACCAGCTTGGCGCGGCCCAACTCCAGCAGTTCGGACGCCGACCCAGCCGTCTCGGCGGCGAAGCCGACGATCACCTGGCCCGGACGCCGCTGCCGCGCCAAGCCGGCCAGCACATCCGTGGTCTGGGTGAACGCCACGGTCAGCCCGGCGTCCCCCTCCTTCTTCAGCTTGCCCGCGCTGGGCGAGGCCGGGGTGAAGTCGGCGGGCGCGGCGGCCATGATCAGCACGTCGGAATCCGTCGCAGCCGCGGTCATGGCCGCGGCCAGGTCCGCGGTGGCGACCACCTCGACGAGATCGGCCCCTCCGGGCACCGCCGCGGTGATCGCACCGGCGACCACCCGCACGTCGGCTCCGCGCAGCAGGGCCGCCCGGGCCAGGGCCATGCCCATCCGTCCCGAGGATCGGTTGCCCAGGTAGCGCACCGGGTCGAGTGCCTCACGGGTTCCGCCGGCGCTCACGGTGAGCCGAAGTTCGGCCAGATCCCGTCCGCGCGCCCCAGCCACGACCGAGGGATCGAGCAGCGACAGCGCCACCTGTTCGATCTCGGACGGCTCGGGCAGCCGTCCCGGACCGGTGTCGGCGCCGGTGAGGCGTCCGGAGTCGGGATCGAGGACGACCACACCGCGGGACCGCAGCGTCGCCACATTGGCCTGCGTGGCCGGATGCAGCCACATCTCGGTGTGCATCGCGGGCGCCATCAGCACCGGGCAGGTCGCGGTGAGCAGGACGTTGGTGAGCAGGTCGTCGGCCCGTCCGGACGCCGCCCGCGCCAGCAGGTCGGCGGTCGCCGGGGCGACCACCACGAGTTCGGCGGCACGGCCCAGCGCCACATGCGGCACGGCGTGCGCATCGGCCCACACCTGGGTGTGCACCGGACGCCCGGACAGCGCCGCCCAGGTGGTTTCGCCGACGAACTCGAGCGCGCTCGGCGTCGGGACGACGGTCACCTCGTGGCCGGCCTCGGCGAACAGCCGCAGCAACAGGCACGCCTTGTACGCGGCGATTCCGCCGGCGACCCCGAGCAGGATCCGGCTCATCGGAAGGTCAGGCCAGATCGTCGCTGAACGGGTCGAGCTCGTTGAACTGCGGGTCGGCCTCGGCCTCGGCGCGGGCGGCGGCCTCGGCCTCGGGGTCGATCTCGGTGCACTCCAGCACGCCCGCGTTCACCTCGCGCAGCGCGATGGACAGCGGCTTCTCCTGCACGCCGGTGTCGACCAGCGGACCCACGTTCTCGAGCAGGCCCTCGCCGAGCTGGCTGTAGTACGCGTTGATCTGCCGGGCACGCTTCGCTGAGAACAGCACTAGGCGGTACTTGGAGTCGACCTTCTCCAGCAGCTCGTCGATCGGCGGGTTGATGATGCCTTCGGGGGCATGTGTGCTCAAAGGATGACCTCACGGTTGATGCGGCACGCGCGGCCGAGCTACGGTCCGGGCGCCTGCGGGTGGTTCGGCCTGTGACGTGCTCCACGCCGTCGAGGTTCGACAGCCGGAGAAATCACAAGCTCAGCAAGTCTACCAACTCATCGACCGCCCTGCCCACATCGTCGTTGACGATGATGTGATCGAACTCGTCGGCCGCCGCCAGTTCATCCTTCGCCGTCGACAGCCGGCGTTCCCGCTGCTCGGCGGTCTCGGTGCCCCGACCGACCAGCCGGGCCACGAGTTCATCCCAGTCCGGTGGTGCGATGAACACCAAACGGGCTTGTGGAAGCTTGGCTCGCACCTGCCGGGCGCCTTGCAGGTCGATCTCCAGGATGACCCGTTCACCGCGCTCCAGTGCGGCGTGCACCGGCGCGGACGGGGTGCCGTATCGGTCGCGTCCGTGCACCACGGCCCATTCGAGCAGGCCGTTGCCCTGCAGCAGGTCGTCGAACGCTTCGTTGCTGACGAAGCAGTAGTGCTGCCCGTCGATCTCGTCCGGACGAGGTGCACGAGTCGTCGCCGAGACCGAGACCCACACCTCGGGATGAACCTGTTTCAGGGCGCGAACGACCGTTCCCTTGCCTACGGCCGTTGGACCGGAGATGACGGTGACGTCACCGCTCACCGAACTCGGCCTTCAGGCCGGCGAGCTGATGCCGTCCGAGTCCGCGGATCCGCCGGTTCGCGGCGATGTCGTAGCGCTCCATGACCAGGGTGGCCCGTTTGTCGCCCACCCGGGGAAGGGCCTTGAGCAGGTCGATCACCTTGACATGGGCGAGCACCTCGTCGGCGGCGGCCTCATCGAGCGCCTGCGCGAGGGTCAGTTCACCGGAACGCACGCGCGCCTTCAACGCCGCACGGGCGCGGCGCGCCTCCGTTGCGGCCGCGCGGGCCGCCTGTAGCTGCTCCGTCGTCAGTTGGGGTATCGCCACGGTGACCTCCGGATGTCTTGGTGCGGCACAATTTACCGCCCAAGTCCCTTGCTGAAAACCCTTGCGATCAGGGGATTCACAAGTTCAGAGCAGGGCCCGCACCCGGTTGGCGAGCGCCGCGGCGTCCGGCCCCGCACCGAGGACGTCGCGACTGACGGCGGGCAGAACGTTCCGCAACGCGTCGCCGAACAGTGCCGGCAGGTCGTCGATCCGGCCGCCCTGGAAGCCGATCCCGGGCACCAGGATGGAGCCGTTGAACGCCGTGACGTCACAGCCGAGATCGCTGTGGGTGCCGCCGACCACCAGGCCGATCGCGTTCTGCCCGGTCTCGGTGTTCAGCCGCGCGGCGGCATCGATGATCTCCTGGGCGACCGGGTTGCCGCTCGTCGCGGACGCCAACTGCACCTGGTCGCCTTCGGGGTTGGACGTCCGGGCCAGCACGTAGACGCCACGTCCGTATCGGTGAGCCCGGTCGAAGGCCGGCTGCAGGGCGCCGAAACCGAGGTAGGGCGAGACGGTGATGGCGTCGGCGGCCAGCGGCGAGCCGTCGGCCAGGTAGGCCTCGGCGTAGGCGTCCATGGTGGAGCCGATGTCGCCGCGCTTGACGTCCAGGATGCTCAGCGCGCCGGCGCCGGCGATGTCGGCCAGAGTTCGTTCCAGCACCGCGATGCCGGCCGATCCGTGAATCTCGAAGAAGGCCGACTGAGGCTTGAAGACGGCCACCTCGGCACCGACGGCCTCGACCACCCGGCGGGCGAACGCCTCGACGCCGGCGGCGTCCACGCTCAGCCCCCAGGACTTCAGCAGCCCGGGGTGCGGGTCGATCCCGACGCAGAGCGCGCCCCGCTGCGCGACGGCCGCGGTCAGTCGCTCGTGGTAGCAGGTCATGCATTCCTCCTGGTCAGCGCATTGATCCGGGCCGGCAGTGCCGGTCCGGCGTAGACGAAGCCGGTGTACAGCTGCACCAGCGGGGCGCCCAGATCGAACATGGCGGCGGCATCGTCGGCGGTCATGATGCCGCCGGCGGCGATCACCGGGAGTTCGGTGTGCCGCACCAGATAGCCGACCACCTCGCGGGCCCGAACGGTCAGCGACCCGCCGGAGAGGCCGCCAGCCTGGTCGGCCAGATGCTGCTCGGCGGGGTCAAGTCCGTCGCGGGACAGCGTGGTGTTGGTGGCGATCAGGCCGGCCACGCCGGCGTCCGTGGCCGCGGCGAGCACCTCGTCGATCTGCGGTTCGGCCAGGTCGGGGGCGATCTTGACGAACAGGGGTGCCCGTCCGGCCGCTCGTTCGACCAGCGCCTTCAGCAGGGTGAGCAGCGCTCCCCCGTCCTGCAGGCTGCGCAGCCCGGGGGTGTTCGGGCTGGATACGTTGATCGCCACGTAGTCGGCGTGCGGAATGACCAGGTCGAGCGAGGTCAGGTAGTCGTCGACGGCGTCCTCGACCGGCACGATCTTGGTCTTGCCGATGGAGATGCCGATCGGAATGCCGGCCCCGTCGTTGTTGCGGTAGACGCCGAGCAGCGACAGTTCGTGATGCAGTCGGGCGGCACCGGCGTTGTTGAAGCCCATCCGGTTGATCAGTGCCCTGGACCTGCTCAGCCGGAAGACTCGCGGCTTGTCGTTGCCCGGCTGGGCCTGGGCGGTGACGGTGCCGAGTTCGGCGAACCCGAAACCCAGCGCCTGCCACGCCAGGACGGCGCGACCGTCCTTGTCCATGCCCGCGGCGAGCCCGACGCGTCCGGGGAAATCGATCCCGGCGACGGTGACCGGGGCGCCGCGGCTGCCGGCCAGCAGCTTGGCGGCCGACACGAACCCCGGCGAGCGGCTGAGCCGGGCCAGGGTGCCGATCATCTGCTCATGGACGCCCTCGGCGTCGCCATGGTGCGAGCGGAACAGCAGCGGCCGGACGACGCCTCGATAGCCGGCGTCGACCAGGCTCACCCGCGGGTTCATCGCTGCACGGCCTCCAGTTCGCTCCGCATATCGGCGCTCCAGTCCTGCAGCGGACGGACCGTGAGGCCGCCCCGGCGCAGCGCCTCGATCCCCTGCACCGCCGCTGAGAGACCCTGCACGGTGGTGACGCAGGGCACGTCGCACAGGATGGCCGCCGAGCGGATCTGCCAGCCGTCCCGGCGCGGGTCGCCGCCCTCGGAAACCCCGAGCGGGGTGTTGAAGATCAGGCTGATCTCGCCGTCCATGATCGCCTGGACGACGGTGCGGGTGCCGTCCTCGCCGGGGCCCTGGGTCTCCTTGCGGAGCACCGTGACCTCGACGTCGTTGCGCCGCAGCACCTGGGCCGTGCCCTCGGTGGCGTAGACCTTGAAACCCAGGTCGGCAAGGCGTTTCACCGGGAAGATGGCGTGCCGCTTGTCCCGGTTGGCGACCGACACGAACACCGAACCCTCGGTCGGCACGTCACCGTAGGAGGCGGTCTGGCTCTTCGCGAACGCCACCCCGAAGGTCAGGTCGAGGCCCATCACCTCGCCGGTCGACTTCATCTCGGGGCCGAGCAGGGTGTCCACCCAGGCGCCGTCGGCGGTGCGGAACCGGTTGAACGGCATCACCGCCTCTTTCACCGCCAGCGGCGCGGAGGCCAGCGGCGCCGTCCCGTCGCGGTCGGCGCGCAGCGTGCCGTCGGCCCGCAGCTCGGCGATGGTGGCGCCCAACATGATCCGGGACGCCGCCTTCGCCAGCGGCGTCGCGGTCGCCTTGGACACGAACGGCACCGTCCGGGACGCGCGCGGGTTGGCTTCCAGCACGTAGAGCACGTCGCCGAGCAGCGCGAACTGGATGTTGATCAGGCCACGGACGCCCACCCCGCGGGCGATCGCCTCGGTGGCCAGCCGGATCCGGTCCACCGTTTCGCTACCCAGGGTGATCGGCGGCAGCGAGCAGGCCGAGTCGCCGGAGTGGATACCGGCCTCCTCGATGTGCTCCATCACGCCGCCCAGATACAGCTCGGAGCCGTCGAACAGGGCGTCCACGTCGATCTCGATGGCGTCGTCCAGGAAGCGGTCGACCAGCACCGGCGAGTTGGGCGTGATGTGGGTGGCCCGCTCGATGTAGCCGACCAGCGAGTCGTCGTCGTAGACGATCTCCATGCCGCGTCCGCCCAGCACGTAGGAAGGCCGGACCAGCACCGGGTAGCCGATGTCGTGGGCGATCCCCAACGCGTCCTCGGCGGAGGTGGCCATGCCGTAGGCGGGCGCGGTCAGCTTGTTGTCGGACAGGATCCGGCCGAACGCGCCGCGCTCCTCGGCCAGGTGGATAGCCTCCGGCGAAGTGCCGACGATCGGCACGCCGGCGTCCTTCAGCGCCTGGGCCAGCTTCAGCGGGGTCTGCCCGCCGAGCTGGACGATGACGCCCGCGACCGGGCCGGCCAGCGACTCGGCGTGGTAGACCTCCAGCACGTCCTCCAGGGTGAGCGGCTCGAAGTACAGCCGGTCGGAGGTGTCGTAGTCGGTGGAGACCGTCTCCGGATTGCAGTTGATCATCACGGTCTCGTAGCCGTGCTCCGACAGGGTGAGCGCCGCATGCACGCAGGAGTAGTCGAACTCGATGCCCTGCCCGATCCGGTTCGGACCGGAGCCGAGGATCAGCACCGCCGGCTTGGTCCGCGGCGCCACCTCGGTCTCCTCGTCGTAAGAGGAGTAGTGGTACGGGGTTTTCGCGGCGAACTCGGCGGCGCAGGTGTCCACGGTCTTGAACACCGGACGCACCCCCAGCGCCCAGCGGACGCCGCGCACCACGTCGGTGCTGAGGTGCCGCAGCCGGGCGATCTGCTCGTCGGAGATGCCGTGCCGCTTGGCCAGCCGCAGCACGTCGGCGGTCAGCTCGGGCGCCGTCCGGACGTGTTCGGCGACCTCGGCGATCAGCTGCAGCTGGTCCAGGAACCAGGGATCGATCTTGGTGGCGTCGAACAGCTGCTGCGGGGTGGCGCCGGCCCGGAAGGCCTTCATCACCAGGCCGAGCCGGCCGTCGTGCGGACGCGAGGCGGCGGTCAGCAGCTCGTCGACGCTCTGGGTGATCTCACCGGTGAAGTCGAAGGTGGCCTTCGGGTCCTCCAGCGACCGCAGCGCCTTGCCCAGCGCCTCGGTGAAGTTGCGGCCGATCGCCATCGCCTCGCCGACGCTCTTCATGTGCGTGGTGAGGGTGTTCTCGGCGGTCGGGAACTTCTCGAAGGCGAACCGCGGGCACTTCACCACCACGTAGTCGAGCGTGGGTTCGAAGGACGCCGGGGTCTCGGCGGTGATGTCGTTGGGGATCTCGTCCAGGGTGTAGCCAACCGCCACCTTGGCGGCGATCTTGGCGATCGGGAAGCCGGTCGCCTTGGACGCCAGCGCGCTCGACCGGGAGACCCGGGGGTTCATCTCGATGACGATCATCCGGCCGTTGTCGGGGTTGATCGCGAACTGGATGTTGCAGCCGCCGGTGTCGACGCCGACGGCGCGGATCACGCCGATGCCGACGTCGCGCATCGCCTGGTACTCGCGGTCGGTGAGCGTCATCGCGGGGGCCACGGTGATGGAGTCGCCGGTGTGCACGCCCATCGGGTCGAGGTTCTCGATGGAGCACACGATGACGACGTTGTCCGCCTTGTCGCGCATCACCTCGAGTTCGTACTCCTTCCAGCCGAGGATCGACTCCTCGATCAGCACCTCGGTGACCGGGGACGCCGACAGGCCGGTGCCGGCGATCCGGCGCAGCTCGTTCTCGTCGTGGGCGAAGCCGGAGCCGACGCCGCCCATGGTGAAGGACGGCCGCACCACCAGCGGGTAGCCGAGGTCGTCGGCGGCGGCCAGCACGTCGTCCATCGAGTGGCAGATGTGGCTGCGCGCCACCTCAGGGTTGGTGCCGGGGATGTCGAGCGCCTGGACGATCTCCTTGAACTTCTCCCGGTCCTCGCCCTTCTGGATCGCCTCGAACGAGGCGCCGATCAGTTCGACGCCGTACTTCTCCAGGACGCCGTTGTCGTGCAGGGCGACGGCCGCGTTGAGCGCGGTCTGCCCGCCCAGGGTGGCGAGCAGGGCGTCCGGACGCTCGGCGGCGATCACCTTCTCCAGGAAGTCGGGCTGGATCGGCTCGATGTAGGTGGCGTCGGCGAACTCGGGGTCGGTCATGATCGTGGCCGGGTTGGAGTTCACCAGGATCACCCGGTAGCCCTCCTCGCGCAGCACCCGGCAGGCCTGGGTGCCCGAGTAGTCGAACTCGCAGGCCTGGCCGATCACGATCGGCCCGGAGCCGACGACGAGGATCGACGAGATGTCGGTCCGCTTGGGCATCAGTTCTCCTGATCGGTGGTGCTCTGGGTGGTGTGGTGTTCGGCTCTCCCGCCGGCGCCGTTTCGGCGTCGGGTCATCACGTCGACGAAGCGGTCGAACAGGTAGGCCGAATCATGCGGGCCCGCGGCCGCCTCGGGGTGGTATTGCACCGAGAAGGACAGCAGGTTGTCGGCGTCGTCGGTGAGCTCGAGGCCCTCGACCACGTCGTCGTTGAGGCAGATGTGGCTGACCCGGGCGTTGCCCCAGCGGGTCGCGGTGGCTTTGTCGAGGGGTGCGTCGACGGCGAAGCCGTGGTTCTGGGCGGTGATCTCGACCTTGCCGGTGCGCAGGTCCTTGACCGGCTGGTTGATCCCGCGGTGACCGTATTTCAGCTTGTAGGTGCCGAAACCGAGGGCGCGTCCGAAGATCTGGTTGCCGAAGCAGATGCCGAAGTAGGGAATGCCCGCATCGAGGACGCCCTGCAGCAGCTCCATCGGGGCGTCGGCGGTGGCTGGGTCGCCGGGGCCGTTGGAGAAGAAGACGCCGTCCGGGTTCAGGGTGGTCAGCTCGTCCAAGGTGACGGTGGCCGGCAGCACGTGCACCTCGATGCCGCGCTCGGACATCCGGGTCGGCGTCATGTCCTTGATGCCCAGGTCGATCGCGGCGACCGTGAACCGCTTCTCGCCGACCGGAGCGACCACCTCGGCGTGCGGCAGCGTCACGTCGGCGACCAGGTCGGAGCCGGCCATCGCCGGAACCTCACGGACCTTGGCCAGCAGCTTGGTGGGGTCGAGTTCGGTGGTGGAGATGCCGACCCGCATCGCACCGCGCTCACGCAGGTGTCGGGTGAGCGCCCGGGTGTCGATCTCGGCGATGCCGACCACGCCCTGGTTACGCAGTTCGTCGTCCAGGGAGCGGTTCGAGCGCCAGTTGGACCGCACCCGAGACAGGTCCCGAACGACGTAGCCGGCGACCCACACGCGGGACGATTCGTCGTCCTCGTCGTTCCAGCCGGTGTTTCCGATGTGCGGCGCCGTTGCGACCACCACCTGGCGGTGGTAGCTGGGATCGGTCAGCGTTTCCTGGTAGCCGGACATGCCGGTCGAGAACACCGCCTCGCCGAAGGCCTCGCCGGCCGCCCCGAAGGACACGCCGCGAAAGGACCGCCCATCTTCGAGAACCAACAAAGCCGGAGTCTGTTCGTGATCGAAGAAGCCTGAAGGCATGGAAGTCCTTTCCCCGCCGGGGCGGGCTCAAACTCACGAAAGACTAGCAAAGCCGGAGGGTTCTCCTGACCGCCGAGGTCCGTATGGACGGCGTGCCATCCCGCTGGTCGAGCTTGTCGAGACCCTTCTGTGGTCGGGTCTTCGCGGTCGGGTTTGGTTCCGCGGAGTGGGCTGCACCCCGCCCGTGCGCAGCTCGCCTGTTCTGCTGTCGTCTTTCAGCCCTTCGGCGGGGGCTCGCGCGCTTTACGCCCGACCTACCCGGACGAGGTGCAGCTCACTCCGCTTCAGGTTGCGTCACTGCCGGCGACACCGTTGGTGAGCTTGTCGAGACCTGTGCTCCGGCCTCGCCGGACCGCCGTTCGGCCTCCCCGGTAGGGTCGTTGGACGTGACCGATAATACCAGTGCTGTCACGAAGCCTGTGACTCCGGGACCTCTTCCCGCGGCAATCACCGTCCGGACGGCCGGCGCGGACGACGTCCCGGCGCTTCTCGAACTGCTGCGCGCCGACGAACTGGCCGCGATGGGCGAGACGTCCCTGAGCGCCAGCGAGATCGCCGAGTGGTTCGACACGCCCCGCGCCCGGGACCGCAACACCGCGCTGGTGCTGGAGCGCGAGGGCGTCCTGATCGGGGTGTGGCGGGTGTTCCGCAACTTCGACGACAAGTATTGGGTGCAGGTGGCGATCGACAGGTCGCTGCCCACCGAACTGGTCGACGAGCTGTGGGAAGTCGGTCTGGAGTGGGCGGAACGGGTCGCGCTCACCGTCGCTGCAGGTCTCGGCGTCGCCGGTCCGCGACTGGACCTGTGGGTCAACGAACACGACGCGCTCACCCGACGGCACGCGGAGGGTTTCGGGTTCCAGCAGGTGCGCGCCTTCATCGAGATGCAGATCGATCTGGACGGCTATGTCGCGCCGGAGCCGGATCCTGCTTCTGCGGTGGTGGTCAGGCAGGCCGAGGTTGCTGACGACGGCGCCACCGACCTGAGGACGATGTACGAGGTCATCACTGACTCGTTCCGCGACCACTTCGACTTCCAGCTGCGCGGTTTCGAGGACTGGATCGAGGCCAAGCACTCCGACCCGCATGCCGATCCCGGGCACTGGTATCTCGCCGAGATCGGTAGCGAGGCCGTTGGTGGACTGATGGGCCACAACGCCTACGTCGAGGTCGACGACGCCGGCTACATCGCCAACCTCGGGGTGCTGCGTCAGGGTCGCGGACGCGGCGTCGCCAAAGCGCTGCTGCACACCAGCTTCGCCCGCTACGCTGCGGACGGCCGAGTCGCCGTCAAGCTGCATGTGGATGCCGAAAGCCCGACCGGTGCCACCCACCTGTACGAGTCGGTAGGCATGTATCGGCGGCTGGTCGGCTTCGACTTCCACAAGGGGCTCGGGGCCTGACCCCGAAATCCGCGGTCCAGCCGGCGGCGAAGGGCACGACACGCCAACTGGCCACGAACTAGACCGCGGATTTCGTTCAGCGCCGCTGCGCCAGTGCCTCCAGGATCAACTCGAGGACGTCGTCCGGGTGGTCGGTCACCGAAACAGCCGGGATCGGCAGTACCTTCCAGTTTGCCGCTCCCAGCCATGCGTATCGCCAGCGATCCTTGGCGAACGCTGCTCGCGTGTGGTGGAACTCCCAACCGTCGATCTCGATCACCACCCGCTGTGCCGGGAAGGCCACGTCCACGAGGTAGGTGACGCCGTGGAACACGATCGGAAAGTTCGTGTGCCACCCCGTCAGTCCGGCCGAGCGCAGCAGCCGATGCGTGCCCCTTTCAGCCTCTGACCACGGCTCGTCCCGGGAGTCATGAAGCAATTGTCGGCGGACCTCGTTGTGAGTTCGGCCTGGCGTGAGCCGGAAGGACCGCCACAGCTGGGGTAGCTTTACGGCTCCGCGACGGAGGCCCTGATCGATCGCGTCGCCACCCATGGCCGGTATCAGGTCGAGAACAGATAGGGCCGGGCTGGCGATCCGCATGCCGGCCCGATCCACGACCAGCTCCAACGGCACCCGGCGCTGCTCGAAGCGGAAGCCCGGGTAGCTGCCCTTGACCTGATGCTCGACAGCCAGGTTCACGGTATCGATCGGGCAGTCCGGCCACCACAGCATTCGCGCAGCCGCGGCCCCGCCGATCACGCAGCCGGGCCGAAATGCTTGAGCGGCCCGAACCCGGACGTCCCACTCGGGATCGGGAGCGGCATAGATGCCGGGCAACACCCGGCGTAGCCGGCCGCGCCTCAAGCAGTGATCAAGCTGGTTGGCAATCGCGCGGTGATCGCGGCGTGCGAGTACACCGCTCTCGCTGCGGAGCAATTCCTCAATGCGTTCCATACCCTAGAAGGCAGTTGTCCACACCCCGTTTGTGACGGTCAACGAGAATTGCGTTCTAGTTGTGGACAACTCCGGCGTGTCCAGTGGGCGTGCGGCAACCAGACCGCAGATATCGGGGTCGGCCCAGGGCGATCGCTGTCAGGCCGCAGCGTGAGAGGTTTTCGGCAGGCGCAGCCTAACGAGAGCCACTACGTCTTCAGGTGGGACGCCTCAGTCGAGGCCGGCGGCGATCTTCTCCCGGGCGCGGGCCAGCAACCCGTTGAGGAAAGTGGCCGAGCCGTCCGTGGAGAGTTCCTGAGCCAGGCTGACGGCCTGTTCGAGCGCTACCTCGGCCGACACCGAGCCGTCCAGCATCTCCCACAACGCGATCCGGGCCAGGCAGCGGTCGACGCGCGGCATCCGCTCCATCGTCCAGCCGGTGGCGAGGCAGTCGACGATCAATGGATCAATCTCCGGGCGGCGAGCAGAGACCCCTTCGACCAGGGCGACGGTGAACGGACGCACCGGCGGGTCGGCCTCGGCGATGTGCAGCGCCAGCGGGCCGGCGGCGTCCACACCCCGCAGGTCGGCCTCGAACAGGATGTCCAGCGCTCGCTTGCGGGCCTTGGTGCGCGACGATCCGCGTCCGGGCAGGCTGGACGGACGGGTCTCGATCAGTTCGGCGACGGTGCCGTCCGGTGTGGTGATCCGCTTGCGCGGGGTGGTTACCGCAGGGTCGGCTGCCATCGGGTGGTCAGACCCGGCCGAGGTAGCCGCCGTCGCGGGTGTCGACCTTGACCCGCTCGCCGGTGGTGATGAACAGCGGCACCTGGATCTGCAGCCCGGTCTCGACGGTGGCGGGCTTGGTGCCGCCGGTTGAGCGATCGCCCTGCAGGCCGGGCTCGGTGTAGGTGACCTCGAGCTCGACCGACGCCGGCAGGTCGACGTAGAGCGGGTTGCCCTCGTGCAGCGCGACGGTGGCGTTCTGGTTCTCGAGCAGGTAGTTCTTGGCATCGCCGATGGTCTCGTCGGTGATCGTCAGCTGGTCGTAGGTGGCGGTGTCCATGAACACGTACCCGTCGCCGTCGTGATACAGGTACTGCATCTCGCGCCGGTCGACGTTGGCAGTGTCCACCTTGGTGTCGGAGTTGAACGTGCGGTCGACCACCTTGCCGCTGAGCACATGCTTGAGCTTCGTCCGCACCACGGTGTTGCCCTTGCCCGGCTTGTGGTGCTGGAACCACAGCACCTGCCAGAGCTGACCGTCGAGGTCGAGCACCATGCCGTTCTTCAGATCGTTGGTGGAAGCCACGCGAAAACCCTTCGTTCACCGATTGCGAGCCGACCGCTCAGTGTAGTGCGGAGCGGCTGTGACGACGAAACCGAACGAGACATCGAGGCCCGCATCGGGCGTCCGGGCCGTTGGGGACGGTGCGCGTGGTCACTCGACACGCGCGCCCGGTGACCAACGGAACCGTCCCCAGTGACCACGGGGACGGTTCTTTTCGTTCCACATCCGACTCGAACGGGCGCCAACCGACGGCGGCGGTGACCAGGAGAACCGTCCCCGGTGACCAAAGGAACCGTCCCCGGTGACCAGGAGAACCGTCCCCGGTGACCAAAGGAACCGTCCCCAGTGACCAAAAGAACCGTCCCCGGGGGTACTGACGGGTCAGCGGGGGGTGGGGGTGTCGATGATGCGGCCGGCGGAGAGGCTGTCGGGGCCGGGGCGGTGGCGGGCGGCGACGTCGGCGACCAGGGCGGCGCGGCGTTCGGCGGGCGGGAGGCCGAACTCCTCCACCAGCGCGGCGCTGGTGTCGGCGCCGGCTTCGTGTAGGCCGTCGATCACACCGCGGACGTCGTCGGGGGTCCGGTTCTGGCTGAGCTTGGCCTTCGCCTCGATCCGGGTGATCTGCAATTGCAGGCCGACGATGGCGCGCAGCTGGCCGGCGACATAATCGGTGGGCATGTCGTCCATGCCGATGGTGGTCTCATGGGCGGCCATCAGGCGCTCGGCCGCCATCGACGTCCACTCGAAGTCGTCGTGCACGATCAGGTCGCCGTAGATGTGCAGGGTGACGTAATCCCACGTCGGCACGTACTTCCCGGACGCCGGCGCACTCGGGTACCACAGCGCCGAGATGTAGTCGGTGGCCGCCGTGATGATGAACAGCGACTCCCCGGACGTCTCCTCGCGCCACTGGGCGTTCGGACGTGCCACATGCAGCACCAGGCTGCCGTTCTCTCCCAGATCGGCGTCGAAGATGTACGGCAGGTGGGTGGCCAGCAGGCCGGAGGGCCCGTGGGTGATCAGGTCGCCGACGCCGGGTGCGGCCAGGATCCGCGCCTGCAGTTCCGGCGGCATGGTGAAGTGGCGCGGCGTATACATCAGTCCAGTGTCTCTGCTCGGCTGAGGCTCTCGAAGGTCTCCCGCAGCAGATTCTCGTCCGGGCTCTCCAGGATGGCGCCCTGAGCCAGCTGCTCGAGGATCACGAAGCGCAGCGTGCTGGCCCGGGTCTTCTTGTCCAGGTTCATCGCCTCGCGCAACTCCGGCCAGGCCTCGGCCGGGTAGCTGGTCGGCAGCCCGAGCGCCCGCAGCAGGCGGCCGTGGCGTCCGGCGGTGTCGTCGTCGAGGCGACCCAGCCGTCTGCTCAGCTCGGCCGCGAAGCTCATACCCACGCTGATCGCCTCGCCGTGTCGCCAGCTGTAGCGCTGATGCCGCTCGATCGCGTGGCCCAGGGTGTGGCCGTAGTTGAGCAGTTCGCGTCCGATGTCGCGACCCACCGAGGTGCGCTCCCGCAGATCATCGCCAACCACGGCCGCCTTCACCGTGATCGCGCGCTTGACCAGGGAACAGATCACCTCGCCTCTGGGGTCGAGTGCGACGGCGGGGTCGTCCTCGATGAGGGACAGAATGGCCGGATCTGCGATGAAGCCGGCCTTCACCACCTCGGCCATCCCCGAGCGGATCTCCTCAACCGGCAGGCTCTCCAGGAAGGACAGGTCGCACAGCACCGTGTACGGCTCGTAGAAGGTGCCGACCAGATTCTTGCCGGCGCTCAGGTTGATCCCGGTCTTGCCGCCGACCGCGGCGTCCACCATGCCCAGCACGGTGGTCGGCACCGACACGTAGGTGACGCCGCGCAGCCAGGTGGAGGCAACGAATCCGGCCAGATCGGTGGTGGCTCCCCCACCCAGCCCGATGATGGCGTCCGATCGCGTGAAACCGGCCTCGGCGAGCGCGTCCCAGCAGTGCTGCAGCGTCTCGCCCGTCTTGGCCGCCTCGGCCGCCGGCACCTCGATGCCCAGGACCTGGCAGTCGCAGGCCGTCCGCACCCGGGACGCCTGCTCGCGCAGCATCGGCGGATGGATCACCGCGATCCGGCGCTGCTCGGCGACATATTGCGGCAGCAGCTCAAGCGCCCCCGTGCCGACGACCACCTGATAGGGGTGCTCGGCGGTGACATCGATGGCCGAGATCTTCACCGATCGTTCTCCTTCAGTCCTGCCATGAGTTGTTCCACGATCGCCCCTACATCGGCATGGTCGGTGTCCACGCTCAGCGTGGCCAGATTCTGGTACACGGGCGTCCGCTCCGTGAGCTGCTGGATCAGGGTGGCCCGCAGGTTGCCCAGCACCAGGACGCCGGCCTGGTTCAACCCGAGCCGCCGGCTGGCCTGCGCGACGGACACTTTGAGCCAGACCACCGCGGCATCGCGCAGTGCCGTCGCCACCTCGGGGGTGAGCACAGCGCCGCCGCCCACCGCGACCACGCCGTGCCCGGCCAGTGCCGCGACGGTCGCGTCGCGCTCCAGCGCGCGAAAGTGCGCTTCGCCGGAGTCGGCGAAGATCTCCCGGATCAACCGCCCCTGCTCGGCCTCGATCGCGGCGTCCACGTCAACGAACGGGAGCCCCAGCCGGCCGGCCAGGGCGCGACCCACCGAGGTCTTGCCGGCCCCCGGTGCGCCGATGAGTGCGATGGTGCGGCCCGAGGTCACCTGAGCCCTCGCTGCGCGAGGCGCTCACGATAGCCCGCCAGGTTGCGGCTGGTCTCGGCCAGGGAATCGCCGCCGAACTTCTCCAGGACGGCCTCGGCCAGCACCAGCGCCACCATTGCCTCGGCCACCACGCCGGCGGCCGGGACGGCGCACACGTCGGAGCGCTGATGGTGGGCGACGGCGGGCTCCCCGGTGGTCACGTCAACGGTGCGCAGGGCCCGCGGGATGGTGGCGATCGGCTTCATCGCGGCCCGGACGCGCAGCGGCTCGCCGTTGCTCATGCCGCCCTCGGTGCCGCCGGAGCGGTTGCGCAGCCGCACCACACCACCCTCACCCGGCTCCATCTCGTCGTGCGCCAGGCTGCCGCGGGTGCGGGCCAGGTCGAAACCGTCGCCGACCTCGACGCCCTTGATCGCCTGGATGCCCATCAGCGCGCCGGCCAGCTTCGAGTCCAGTCGACGGTCACCCTGGCTGTGCGAACCCAGGCCGGCCGGGACGCCGTGGGCGACCACCTCGACCACGCCGCCAAGAGTGTCACCGGCCTTCTGGCAAGCGGCGATCTCTTCCTGCATCGCTGCACTGGACGCGGCGTCCAGGCAGCGGACGGGGTCGGCGTCGATCGCGTCCCGTTCGTCCAGGGTCGGCACGCGGGTGCCCGTCGAACGGACAGGGCCGAGTTCGACGACGTGACTGACGATGGTGATGCCGCAGGCCTGCTGCAGAAAGTTGCTGGCCACCCGGCCCAGCACGACCCGGGCCGCGGTCTCCCGCGCGGAGGCTCGTTCCAGAATGGGTCGCGCCTCGTCCCAGTCGTATTTCTGCATGCCGGCCAGGTCCGCATGGCCGGGTCGGGGCCGGGTGAGCGGGGCGTTGCGGGCCTGCGAAGCCAGCAGCTCGGCGTCGACGGCGTCCGGGGCCATCACGGTCTCCCACTTGGGCCACTCGGTGTTGCCGATCATGATCGCGATCGGCGAGCCCAGCGTCTCGCCGTGCCGGACGCCGGTCAGCAGGGTCACCTCGTCGGCCTCGAACTTCATCCGTGCGCCGCGGCCGGCCCCCAGCCGGCGACGGGCCAGCGCCTCGGCGATGTCGGCGGTCGCCACCTGGACGTGCGCCGGGATTCCTTCGATGGTCGCCACCAGGGCGCGGCCATGGGACTCCCCGGCGGTCAGGTAGCGCAGCATGATTGCGAGTCTGTCACGAAGCGACGGCGACGCCCGCCGCTGCCCGCACGGCAGACAGCAGCACCTCGGCCGGGACGTCCTGCCCGGTCATCAGCCGCACCTGGTAGCGCGCCTGATGAGCCAGCATGTCCAGCCCGCTGACCACTATCCGGCCGGCGGACGCGGCCCGCGCCGCCAGTGGCGTCGGCCACGGGTGGTAGATCACGTCGAACACCCCGCGCAGCGCCGGGCAGTGTTCGACTTCCAGGCTGTCCAGCCGTCCGTCCAACGCCGCCGAGGGAGCGGTCGAGACCAGCACCTCGCTGGCCGGATCCAGTGGCGCGCCGAGTGTGCGCGGCTGGACCTCGACCTCCAACTGCCCCTCCGCCCAGTCGCGGAAAGCGGCGAGGCGACCGTGGTCGCGTCCCTGCACCTCGATCAGCCGGACGCCGGAGCGCACCAGTGCGACCAGCGCCGAGCGGGCGGTGGCACCGTTGCCGATCAGGGTGGCGACCCGCGGCGTCCCCAGGCCCGCGGCGTGCAGGGCGTCGGTCAACCCGGCGATGTCGGTGTTGTAGACCCGGCGTTGCCCGCCCAGCACCACGGTGTTGGCCACGCCGGTGAGCAGCACGTCGGCGTCCGGGATGCCGCAGGCGGCTGCCGCCTCCTTCAGCGGCATCGTGACGCTCAACCCGCGCCAGGAGTCGTCCAGGCCGTCGACGAACCCAGCGAACTCCGCAGGCTGCAACTCGACGCGTCCGTAGCTCCAGTCCAGGCCCAGCCACTCGTATGCGGCGGCGTGGATGACCGGCGACAGCGAGTGCGCGATGGGTGAGCCGAGGACGGCGGCCTGTGGCCTCACGCGCACTTCTTCCGGTTCTCGGCGCTCGCCAGGCACCACTGCTGCAGCTTGGCTTTGGCCGCGTTGTGCTCGGCCAGCGTCGCCGAAAAGACCGTCTCACCGGTGTCCAGGTTGATCGGCACGAAGTACAGCCAGTTGCCATCAGCCGGGCTCAGCGCGGCCTCCATCGCCTTCTTCGCCGGCGCCGTGATCGGGCCGGGCGGCAGGCCCTTGTGCACATAGGTGTTGTAGGGGGATTTGCTCCGGCGTTCCTTCGGGGTGGTCCACACGGTCCCGGTCTTCTTCGCCGCGAACGCGACCGTGGCATCCGACTGCAGCGGCATCCCCTTTTCCAGCCTGTTGTAGAACACCCGTGCCACCTTGGCGCGATCCTCGTTGCGGAAGACCTCGCGCTCGATGATGCTGGCCATGATCAGCACCTCATAGGGCTTCTGGCCCAGCGCCTGGGCGCGCTCCTCGAAGGCCAGATCCTGCACGGTCTTCTTGAACTCGTCAATGGGCAGCGTCAACACCGTCGCGGCGCTCGGCTTCAGCGGCAGGTTGTAGGTGTCGGGGAAGATGAAACCCTCGTTGCTCTTGCCTATCCAGCTGGGCAGGTCGAACTGCTTTCGGTTCTTCAGTGCTGCCTCGAAGTCCCGCTCGGGAACCTTCGTCGACGATGCCAGCGCCGTCAGCACCTCGGAGAGCCGCAGGCCCTCGCGGATCGCGAACTGGTTCTTGACCTGGTTGGCCGGGTCGAGAAGCATCGCCAGCGCCGTCTTCGCCGGAATCTGGGTGCGCAGCTTGTACAGCCCGTACTGGATCTTGCGCGAGTTCGGATCGGAGCCGGCGGCCCGGTCGAACGCCTTCCCGGTGCGGATCACGTCGGCGGCGAGCAGGATGTCGGCGATCTTGTTGGTCGACGAGCCACGCGGAATCTCCACCACCACATCGGCGGTGCCCGCCGGATCAAGGTAGTCCTCGACGGTGCGGTAGCCGATCCAGGCGTCGTGCACCTTGGCATACACGAACCAGCCGCCGCCGATCAGCACCCCGAGCGACAGGACCACGGCGATCGCACCGCGCACCCGGTACCAGACCTCTTTGGGTATCCAACGGCCGGTCTCCGGATCGCGCAGTTCGCGGAAGAGATTCGCCATGCTTCAGTGTCCTTCGTTCGTCACGCAGATTCGCCGGGTGGCCGGCCCGTTGCCCGTTCCACGGCCAGCGCCTGCTCCAAGATTGCCACGGCAGCCGCCTGATCGATGATGGCGCGCTGGCGGCGGGTGTCCTTGCCCGCCGAACGCAGCCGGCGTCCGGCATCCACGGTGGTCAGCCGTTCGTCGGCGAAACGCCAGCTGATAGCGGGGTGAGCCGCGACGACCGAGCCTACCTGGGCCCGGACGTGGGCCGCGGCAGGGCCCTCGTCGCCGGCGAGGGTGCGGGGCAGGCCCACGATGACCTCGATCGGTTCGTACTCGCCCAGTAGCTGCGGCAGCCGCCGTCCGGACGCATGGGCGGGCACGGTCTCGACGGGGTAGGCCAGCATGCCGTCGGCGTCGCAGGCGGCGACCCCGATCCGGGACTTGCCCCAGTCGAGCGCCATCCGGACGCCGCGCCGGAAGGTGGGTCGGTCGAGCTTGTCGAGACCCCCTGAGGCTTCGACAGGGTCCACCACCCGTTGGTCGAGTTTGTCGAGACCCTCCGTGGCTTCGACCGGCTCAACCGGCGACGCTTGGGTTTCGACAGGCTCAACCGGCGATGACTCGCGGCTCAAAGGGCCGCCACCGCGTCGCGCACCGCACGGACGGCGTCCGCCGCCGCGGCGCCGTTGGAGCCGCCGCCCTGAGCGAAGTCGTCCTTGCCGCCGCCTCGTCCGCCGAGCTGGGCCGCACCGACGCCGACCAGGGCCCCCGCCTTGGCGCCGCGCGCCCGAGCCGCCTCATTGGTGGCCACCGCGATCACCGGCTTGGCTGCGGTCCCGCCGACCAGGGCGACCACGGCCGCGTCCGAACCGAGCGCGGAGCGGATGTCGAGCGCCACGGTGCGCAGGTCTCCCCCACCGACGCCGTCCACCTGCTCGGCGACCACCCGGATGCCGCCGGCAACCGTGACTGCCTTCTCGGCGAGCTTCACCGCGCCGGCCAGCAGTTCGCGCGTCCGGTAGGTCTCGATCTGCTTCTCGGCCGCCTTCAGCTGGGCCAGCAGCCTCTCCACACGGTCGGTGAGCTGTTCGGGCTGGGTCTTCAGAGTGTCGGACAGGGTCGCCACCAGGGCCCGCTCGGCGGCGAACTTCTCGAACGCCTCGGTGCTGACCAGGGCTTCCACCCGGCGGATGCCGGAGCCGACCGACTGCTCACCGAGCAGGTTGACCAGTCCGATCTGCGAGGTGCGCGCCACATGGGTGCCGCCGCACAGCTCACGCGACCACGGGCCGGCCAGCTCGACCATCCGGACCACGTTGCCGTACTTCTCGCCGAACATCGCCTGCGCACCGAGCGCCTTCGCCTCGTCCAGCGGCAGCTCGCGGTCGGTAACGGCGAAGTCGTCACGGATCGCCGCGTTCACCACGCCCTCGAGTTCGCTGCGCAACGCCGGCGACAGCGCCTGGCTGGCGTTGAAGTCGAAGCGCAGGTAGCCCGGCTTGTTGTACGAACCGGCCTGATGGGTGCCCTGGCCGAGTAGCTGCCGCAACGCGGCGTTCACGATGTGCGTCGAGGTGTGCGCCTGACAGGCCGCGAACCGGGCCGGGCCGTCCACCTGGGCCAGCACCTGCGCGCCGGTGGCGAGTTCACCCTCGTTGACCAGCACCTTGTGCACCACCAGGCCCTGGATCGGCCGCTGCACATCGAGCACGTCGAGCGCCAGTCCGTTGCCGGTGAGCACGCCCTGGTCGGCGTCCTGACCGCCGGCCTCGGCGTAGAACGGGGTCTCGTCGAGCACCACCTCGACCACGTCACCGGGGCGCGCGCTCTGCACCAGTTCGCCGTCCGCCACGATGCCGCGGACGCGAGAATCGACGCTCAGGTCGGTGAAGCCCAGGAACGGGGTCTCGCCGGGCGCCCGCAGGGTGCGGTAGGCCTCGGTGTTGACGGTGCCGCCCTTCTTGGCGCGGGCGTCCGCCTTGGCCCGGTCCTTCTGCTCCTGCATCAGGACGCGGAACCGGTCGGAGTCGACCTGCAAGCCGGCCTCCGTCGCCATCTCGAGCGTCAGGTCGATCGGGAAGCCGTAGGTGTCGTGCAGCTGGAACGCCTTGTCACCGCCGAGAATGCGAGTGTCGGCCCGCTTGGTCTCGGCAACCGCCAGGTCGAAGATCTGGGTGCCGGCGGCAAGGGTGCGGCGGAACGCCTCCTCCTCGCCGTAGGCGACCTGGGACACCCGTTGCCACTGGCTGACGATCTCGGGGTAGGACTGCTCCATCAGGCCCTTCGACAGTGGGAGCAGCTCGGGCAGCACCGGGTCGTTGACGCCGAGCAGCCGCATCGACCGGATCGAGCGGCGCAGCAGCCGGCGCAGCACGTAGCCGCGCGCCTCGTTGCCGGGGGTGACGCCGTCGGTCATCAGCATCAGCGCAGAACGGACGTGGTCGCCGACCACCCGCAGCCGGACGTCGGCCTCGCGGTCGGCGCCGTAGCGGGTGCCGGCCAGTTCGGCCGCGGCGGTGATCACCGGGAAGATCTCGTCGATCTCGTACATGTTCGCCGCGCCCTGCAGCAGGTACGCGGTGCGCTCCAAGCCCATGCCGGTGTCGATGTTCTTGCTGGGCAACGGACGGGCGACGTCGAAGTCGTCCTTGGCGCGGACGGCCGACAGCTCCTCGGTCTGGAACACCAGGTTCCAGATCTCCAGGAAACGGTCCTCGTCGACGATCGGTCCGCCGTCCGGGCCGAACTCGGGGCCGCGGTCGATGTAGATCTCGCTGCACGGTCCGCCCGGTCCGGGGACGCCCATGTGCCAGTAGTTGTCCTTGAGCCCGCGGCGCTGGATGCGCTCGTCGGGGACCCCGACCTCACGCCACATGGCCGCGGCCTCGTCGTCGTCGAGGTAGACGGTGACCCAGACCTTGTCCGCGTCGAAGCCGTAGTTGCCGTCGGCCTGGCTGCCCGTGACCAGCTCCCAGGCGTACTCGATGGCGCCCTGCTTGAAGTAGTCGCCGAAGGAGAAGTTGCCGTTCATCTGGAAGAAGGTGCCGTGCCGGGTGGTCTTGCCGACCTCTTCGATGTCGAGGGTTCGGACGCACTTCTGCACGCTGACGGCCCGGGAGAACGGCGGGTCTTCGGCGCCGGTGAAGTAGGGCTTGAACGGAACCATGCCGGCATTGACGAAGAGCAGGGTCGGGTCGTTGTAGACCAGCGGGGTCGAAGGCACCTCGGTGTGGCCGTTACGCACGAAGAAGTCGAGGTAGCGACGCCGGATCTCGGCGGTTTTCATGATGTGTGTGTCCGATCGGAGACGCCGGATATCGCCGGCAGAGTGGTCAGTTGCGGGTGCTCTCCTGGACGGGGACACCTTCCTGGCTAGGAAGGTCGTCTTCGTCCAGGCCGAGAGCCTCGCGCAACTCGTGTTCGCGCTCGTCCATCGCGCTGGTCATGGTGTGCAGGAAGTCGTCGACCCAGCCCCGGGTGTTGCGGGCGGATTTCTCGACCTGCTCGGTGATGCCCTTGGGGGTGAATCGCTCGTAGTACTCGCGGCCCTTCACCACCAGCCAGACGGTGGCACCGACGCCGACCGCGAACCAGAACAGTCGGCGTCCCATCACTTGGCCGCTTTCCGCTTGCCCTTGATAGCCTGCCGGACGCCGTGGGTGAAGGCGGCGGTCTTCACCAGCGGGCCGCCGAGGGTGGCCGAGAAGAGCGTGGACAGCTGGGCGGCGTTCTCACTGACGACGACGGCGTGCCGGCTGACCCGGGAGACGTCCTCGGTGACCAGGCTGAGCTTGCTCAACTCGTCGTTGGTGGCCGTCACGGTGCCCTTGAGTTCGTGCAGGATCGGCACCGAGCTGTGGCCGACGTCCCGGACGGCGAGCCTCAGCTCCTCGAGCACCCGCCCGAGCTTGAGCAGCGGCACCGCGCAGAAGGCGACCAGTGCGACTGCGGCGATGGCAGCGATCAGGCCGGCGATCTCTCCAGTGGACATGGGCATTCCTCACGTGGTGATGGTGACCCACGCAGCCTAACGCACCTGCAATGAGGGTGTTCCACCCCGAGGGTGGGTCAGCCCGTGCTCCTTGCGACTGCCAGGCGCTCCAGGGCGACGGCGCGCTGCTCGGCATGGTCGACGATCCGCTCCGGGTAGCCGTCCGCGTAACTGTCGGGGGTGCGCCACGGTTCGTGGACGGCGGCGCCGTTGAGCTGCCGTAGTTCGGGGATCCAGCGCCGGACGTAGTCCCCGTTCGGGTCGAACTTCTTGCCCTGCTCGACCGGGTTGAAGATCCGGAAGTAGGGCGCGGCGTCGGTTCCGGTGCCGGCCACCCATTGCCAACCGTGGTTGTTGGAGGCCGGGTCGCCGTCGATCAGGTGTCGCAGGAAGTGCCGGGCGCCGACCGGCCACCAGATGTGCAGATCCTTGGCCAGGAAGCTCGCGGTCACCATCCGCACCCGGTTGTGCATCCAACCGGTCGCCAGCAACTGGCGCATGCCGGCGTCCACCAACGGATAACCGGTGTGGCCGGTGCGCCAGGCCTCGACCAGGTCGCTGTCTTCGTCGTAGGCCATCGCGGACAACTCGGGTCGAAGGTCGTGCCACAGCGAATCGGGGTGGTGATGGACCACGTCGGCGTAGAACTCGCGCCAGGCGAGTTCGGTGCCGAAGGCGTCCGCCCCATGGGGCGGGCGTCCGGGCAGGTCGGCGAGCAGGGTGCGGGGATGCAGGACACCGAACTTCAGGTAGGGCGACAGTCGCGAGGTGCCGTCCAGGTCGGGCCGGTCGCGGTCGGTGGCGTAGTCGGCGAGCCCTTCGTCGAGGAACTCGCGCCATCGGCTGCGCGCGGCCTGCTCACCCGCCGGCGGCAACTCAGGCACACCGGACGCCGTCGCGGCGGCGTCCAGCTTTCGCCAGGCGGCGTCGTCGGATTTGGCGCGGTGGAGCGTCAGCCCGCGGGGCTCGGAGGCCGGAGGCCGCCAGCCGTGTTCCCGCCAGGCCCGGCAGAACGGAGTGAACACCCGGTAAGGGTTGCCTTGCTGGTTGCGGATCCGCCCGGGGGTGACCGCGTAGGGGCTGCCGGTGGCCACCCAGGCGATGTGATGGTCCGCAAGGGTCTGGACGACTCGGGCGTCGCGCGCGGCGCCGTCCGGCTCCGTCTCGGCCGAGACGTGGACCGACGTGGCCCCGACCTCGCGCGCCACTTCCGTAACGATCTGCTCCGGGGCGCCGTACCGCAGGCAGAGGCGTCCCTCATAGGCCTCGTCGAGGGCGCGCAGGGTGTCCGCCAGCCACGCCTGTCGGGGTTCTCCGGCGTCATCGAAGAACGCCGGGTCGAGCACGAACAGCGGCAACACCGGCCCGTCGGCGTGGGCCGCGGCCAGAGCCGGATGGTCGCCCCGGCGCAGATCACGACGCAACCACAGGATGCTGGTCATGACCGGCATGCTCGCACGGCGTCCGGCCCGTCGGCCTGACCGCTTGGGGTGTGACCTATGAGGACGGTTCTCTTGGTCACCGGGGACGGTTCTCGCGGTCACCGGGGACGGTTCCCTCGGTCACCGGGCACGGTTCCCTCGGTCACCGGGGACGGTTCCCTCGGTCACTCGATTCCAGCAGAGGTCGCCCGACCGCGTGTGGAGGACGGCTCTCCGGTCATCTGATTCCTGCCGGACGTGCGTGCGCAAGCCGGACGTCGGACGGCCCGGTGACCAAGAAAACTGTCCCCAGTGGCCAGAAGAACCGTCCCCAGTGACCAAAAGAACCGTCCCCGAGGGACGGCTTAGGCTGACCGGGTGAAGCTGACGATCGTGGGGGGCGGCGGGTTCCGGGTACCTCTGGTGCACGCTGCACTACTGAACGACGACCTGATTGACCAGGTCGCGCTGCTGGACGTCGATGCCGAGCGGCTGGCGGTGATGGATCGGGTGCTGACCGGCCAGTCTGCGGGGTCAAACCGGTTGCGGCACAGCGTCCATACCGATCCGGCCGAGGCGCTGGAGGGTGCCGATTTCGTGTTCTCCGCGCTGCGGGCCGGCGGCACGGCGTCCCGGGTGCTCGATGAGCTGATCGCCGCCGAGCACGGGTTGATCGGCCAGGAGACCGTCGGTGCGGGCGGCATCGCCTACGCGCTGCGCAGCATTCCCGTCTCGCTCGAGCTGGCTCGGACCATCGCCGAAGTGGCGCCGCAGGCGTGGCTGATCAACTTCACCAACCCGGCGGGCATGGTCACCGAGGCGTTGAGCGCGGTGCATCCGCGGGTGGTCGGCATCTGTGACTCGCCGATCGCACTGGCCCGCCGGGCCGCAGCCGCGCTCGGGCTCGATCCGGCGTCCGTTGAACCGGACTATGTGGGACTCAATCATCTGGGCTGGCTACGTGGACTGCGCGCGGACGGCGTGGACCGGCTACCCGAGCTGCTCGCCGACCCGGCACGGCTGGCGTCCTTCGAGGAGGGCCGGCTGTTCGGTCCGCAGCTGATCGAGGACCTCGGAGCATTGCCGAACGAGTACCTGCACTGGTTCTACTTCCGCCGCGAAGGCGGCACCGGCGGTGGCCGCGGGGCGTTTCTGGCCGAGCAGCAGGACAGCTTCTATCGCTCCTGTCCCAGCGAGCCGGACGCCGCACTGGCCGTCTGGGACGCCGTCCGCCGGGAGCGGGAGGAAACCTACGGCGCGGCCAACCGCGAGGCGGCCGGAGGCTTCGAGCGAGCAGACGCCGACCTGGTCTCCGGCGGCTACGAAGGGGTGGCGCTGGCGATCATGCGGGCCATCGGACGCGACGAGCCGGCGACGCTGATCCTCAACCTGCCCAACGCCGGACGGCTCGCCGAACTGCCCGACGGTGCAGTCATCGAGGCCCCCTGCCGGGTGGACGGACGCGGGCTGCATCCGTTGCCGTTGGCCCCCTTGCCCGACTACGCCCGCGGCCTGGTCGCCACGATCAAGCAGGTGGAGCGGTGGACGATCGAGGCCGCGACCACGGGCTCGGCTCGAGCGGCCCGGCTGGCGTTCACCCATCACCCGCTGGTCGACTCGGCGGCGATCGCCGTCCGGTTACTGGAGGACTACCGTGCCGCGCTCCCCCAGTTGCACTATCTGCGCGACGACCACTGAGCCGTCGTTGGCGCTGTCGAACCCAGGGGAGTCATCGTTACGCCCGTCACGGCGCGCTAGCGTGTCGGTGTGCAAGCAGCTTCATCATGACGAGTGTGCGGGAAGACCCCTCGCGCGCCGCCGAGTATCTGGCGTCCGCCCGCGCCACCGGCGACGGCCGCTCGATCGCGACTGTCGCGTCCCGCCACATCTTCCGGCTGTACGCCCATCACTACGAGGAGCTGGCTGAGGCCGTCCGGGGCCTACCGCCCGAGCTGCTCAGAGAATTCCCTGCGCTGTACCTGGTCAATCCATGGATCGGCGTCGCGGTGCGATCGACCCGCCCCCTCGACATTTTCCTCTTCGACTCCTATCGGGGCGTCGAAGGCGAAGAGCGTGCGACGACCCTCGTGCTGAAGATGCTCTCCGCACGCCACGCCGGCGATCTGCTCGCATCCGTCACGTTCGCCAAGCAACTCGACGGCCTCGTCCGTCGGGGCGAAGCCGGCGATCCCGGTGATCCGACCGGCCCATTGTGGTACTTCCACTCGCAGATCGGGTCGACGCTGCTCTGCGCCGGGAGCACCTCGTCGGCGCTGCGGGAGTTCGCGATCACGAAGCAGTATGGCGAGACCTTCAAGAACATCGACGCCTGCCGGACGACCGCGGGGAGAGCCGCCATCGCTTACGCCGTCCGCGGATCGATTGAGGATGCGGAACGGTCGCTGCAGGCGGCCGTCGCCTATCCGGAGGTCTCGGGAGCGTTCCGGGTGAACACCGTATTCACCGAGCAGGTCGCCGCGGCGATGATCGCCGTGGAGCGGATGTCGTCCGACGCGAAGGAGCGGGTCTCGGCGCTCGATGCGATGGACGGCTCCGAGGTCGTATGGCCCTTCCTGTTCCTGGTCCGGGCGCGCTACCTGATGGCCTCTCAGCGCCCCGAGGAGGTCCTCGAGACCGCGCGTGCAGCGCGGGCGGCGCATCTCGTGCAGCCCGGGACCCTGGCATCGGACGCACTGGCATCGCATCGCGTCCTCGCGCACCTTGCTCTCGAGAACGTGGACGCCGCCCACCGGATCATGGAGTCGCAGGAGAGGCCGGGTCCGTTCACCCGGCTCGCGCAGCTGCGTCTGATGATCCACACCTCGGACTTCGGCGAGGCGAACCGCATCCACCGCGCACTTTCCATCGCCTCGTGGCTCGCACCGGTTCACCGTGCCGAACTCCTCTTGCTCAAGGCCTGCGCGGAGAGCTTCGAGTTTGATGCGGTCTCGTCCGGCATCGCGGAGCGCGTCGCGGATGTCGCCTCGACCGGCAGCTTCCGGCGCCTGTTCACCTCGCTGTCGTCGCGCGTCCTCGACGACATCGCCGCGCAGCTGTGGGGCCGGCGACGGCAAGCCCTCGATGCCGGGACCGCGGGGTTGAGGTTCGCCTCGACGCTGCGACCACGCCCACAGCTCACCCCCGCTGAACTGCGCGTGCTCAGCGCGCTGCTCACCACGACCAGCACCAGCGGGGTCGCGAACGTGCTCGGCGTCTCGGCGAACACGGTCAAGACCCAGCTGCGCACGCTGTACCGCAAGCTCCGCGTGGGCACACGCACCGAGGCCATCGCCGCAGGCCAGCGCTATGCCTTCCTGGACGACGTGCTGTCGGCGGTTCCGCGGACCGGATCCGCGGGACGCCCGCACGGGTGAGGCCCGGATCCGCCGGCGCAACCCGGTGAAGGCACGGCGAGTGCGACAACGCCGGCGCCGCGTGCGATCGGACGTCCGACCAAATCAAACAGCGTGTGCCCGTCGAGGAGACCAAGGGAACCGTCCAGCGACCTTGGGAACCGTCCCCGGTGACCAAAAGAACCGTCCCCGGTGACCAAAAGAACCGTCCCCGGTGACCAAAAGAACCGTCCCCGGTGACCAGAAGAACCGTCCCCGGCGTTCCACCCGACCGGCGGTGGGTGCTCAGACGGCGGAGCGGTTGCGGGAGGCGGCACTCAGCACCGCCCAGAGGCCGGTGGCGAGCAGGGCGGTGCCGATGACTTCGACGCCCATCCGGACGAACCGGTCGAGGTCGACCGCGAAGCTGACGGCGACGGCGTCCGTGGCGGCGATCAGCATGGTGACCGTCAGGTAGCCGACGATCAGCAGCACCCGGGCCGGACGCGGGAAGCCGGGCGAGTCGCCGTTGGCCTCCTCGGCGCCGGTGAGCAGGTTCCAGACCAGGCCGAAGACCAGCAGCGCTCCCCCAGACGCCCCGAGCAGCCAGCCGATCGGGTCCGCCACCAGATCGCGGCCCAGCACGGCCGCGCTGAGCAGCACCGCCACCCCGATCGCCAACCCGCGTGGCACCGTCAATCGGCCGCGCACCAGCCAGAACACGCCGGTCGCGGTGCTGATCACGACCATCGCCGCGCCGAGGGTGTCCAGCCCGAGCCCCGGCAGCGGCACACCGGCTCGGTGCGCCGCCGCGAACAGGCAGAACAGACCCGTGATGAGCGCCAGCTGTGCCGCCGCGGGCTGCGCCCGCCGGTACGCGCGGATCATCGCGACCACGCAGATCAGCACCGCGGCGAGCCCACCCGCCAGCAGCAGCCAGCGTCCGGCCTCCACGCCGCTGCTCAGCCGGTTCACCAGATCGCCCGGCACGTACCGCACGCCGAGGGAGCGCAGCGGCAGCCACAGGCCGCGCTCCAGATTGCCCCAGATGATGTTCGCCATCTGTGGCGCCGCCAACGCCACCCCCACCCACAGCGCCAGCCGGCCGAACGCGTCGGAGAGATCCACGACGTCCGGGACATCGGGCGGCAGGCCGAGTCGTTGCCGTCGACGCTCCAAGGCGCTCGCCAGCAGCACCCAGCAGCCGGCGGTCAGCCCGACCAGAACGGACGCCACCAGCACCTCGACGCCGGCCAGCCACCAGGGCAGCTGCGAACGCACCAGCCGCCACAGTTGCGCCGTCCAGGCGACCACCGGGATGAGGCCGACCACCCCCACCTGAACCTGGCGCGGGAAGCGGCGTCCGACGTACTCAGCGAGCCACACCGAGGAAGTGAACGCGACCTCGGCGGTCGCCGCACCCGATGTCACCACGTAGCCTAGGCCGAGGACGCCCACCGACATCACCACAAGCACCACCAGGAAACTGGGGTCGTTGCGTCCGCTGGCCAGCACCGGCCGGACGAAGGTGATCAGGTTCGTCGCGGTCACTGCCCCGATCACGCCGAGGTTGACCACGAATTCCCACCAGGCGAAGGCGCGACCCAGCCGCACCAGCTGGAAGCCGAACAGCGCCAGCAGGCCCACGCCGCACCAGAGCAGCTGGTCGACGCTGAGCGCCAGCTGCGCCATCGCCGACCACAGCAGCACCGGCGCGGCGAGGCCGGCCAGTTTCACGCCCGCCGGCGCGTGCATCGCCGCGGTCGTCAACGCCGCCGCGAGCAGCACGGTGATCGCCAGCGTCACGCCGAGCAGCTCGGACGCGATGCCGAAGGCCGCGCTGCCTGCCGGCAATGCCTGCCGCACCCACGGTCCCGAGACAGTGACCACCGCGAGTCCGACGTAGCAGGCCAGGCAGCTGGTGACGATCGCGGTCAGTCCCGGCGGCCAGCCGTCGCCGCGCAGCCGTCCGCTGCGGACCGGGTCGACGAGCACCCGGTTGATCACCTGCACCACGACGTCGACGGCGGCATGGGCAAGACTCGGACGGCCGCGCGCACGGGCCGGGGCCGTCACGAGTACTCCAGCCAACGGAGGCGGTCGCCGACCAGCTGCATCGCGATGATGCCGCGGCCCCCGCGCACCGGGGCGATGTCCGGACGCCGCGCACCCTCGGGGTAGCGCCAGCTGACGGTCGTCGCGGTCGGGCCCGCGAGCAGCAGCCCGGCATCCGTCACCCCGATCAGCTGGCCACTCGCCGCCACCGGCACGACCACGGGCAAGTCGTCCGTGGAGCGCCACGACACGGCACCGGAGCCGTCGAGCACGGTGGTGGCATGTGGCTCGGACAGCAGCAGCATGGCACCGAGCGAGTAGAGCAGCGAATCGTTCCCCACCGCACGTTGCCATCGCACCGCTCCCGTGGCTCGATCACGCACCACCAGCCAGTTGCCGGTCAGCATGGCGACGGCGTCGCTGAACGGGGCGGCCTGCGGCTGCGAGGAGCCGGCCCGCACGCTCCACAACTCCTGGCCGCTGCCCAGGTCGAGGACCGCCACCTCGTCGTCGCGAGCCACGGTGACGGTCGCCGGATCGCCACCGACGCCGAGCAGGTCGCTCACCCCGTCACTCTCCCACCGGGTGTCGCCGCCGGTGACGCTCAGCGCGCGCAGCAAGCCGCCGGCGTCCACCACCAGCACGACCCCGGCCCGCGCGGTCAGCTGACTGACGGCGTCCGGCACGGGGTGTCGCCACTGCTCCCAGCCGGTGGCGTCATATCCCACCACCTCGCGTTCGGTGGTGCCGGCGACGATGAGGCCGTCCGAGGCGGCCAGGCCGCGGATCGAGCCGCCGGGTTGGGAACGCCAACTCTGGGTGTACAGCGATTCGGGTTCGGACCGCTGCGCCGGCGAGGGCAGCCAGGCGGTCAGCCGTCCGGCGGTGTCGGCGATCACCAGCCGATCGCCTGCCCAGATCGCCCGCGAGCCGGACGGCGCCAGTTGCGGCTGGTAGACGCCGCTGCCGTTGCGGAAGAACAACATCGAACGAGGCGCCTCACCCCGCAGCGGCGCGAGTGCCGACATCCGGGTCGGGATCGCGGCCGGCCGCGCGGCGGCCGCCTCGGCAAATCCGGTTCCGTCCGGGTCGCTCCTCCAAGCCACCAGGCCGGCGCCGGGGCAGAACCCGAACGTCTCGGTGTCGAAGCCGATCGTCACGCTGCTCTGCACGCAGCCCGTCCGTGGGGTGTCGGACGCCGTGGCGACCCGAGCCTCGGCGGCGATCGCGGCCTCCCGGTCGCGGGCGACCCGACCCGTCCAACGCAGCTGGCCGCCTGCCTGATCCGCCGACAGCACGGGCACACCCGGATCGAACACCAAGGACCGCGCGGACGAGGTGATCGCCCGCAGCAGCACCCGGCCCTGGCTCACCTCGAAGTCGAGGCTGGTGTTCGGCTGCGGCTGTCCGTGCTGCAGCAGATCCACCGTCCACCAATCGGCCTCCGGTGCGGTGGGCAGCAGCCGGCGGGCCGGTGCGCTCAACTCGGCCCAGGCGTCCGCCCCACCCAAGGGGCCCTGGGTGACCTGCCAGCTGCCGCGTCCCTGCCGATCGACATGGACCGATGTCCCGGCCCTGGAGGGCAGGAAGGTGGCCACCGGCCCGGCCTGCGCGGGCGAACGACCAGCCCAGACGATCACGCCGCTGACCACCAGAACAGCGGCGAGCACCCCGGCGATCGGACCCAGCGGACGACGCCGCGGAGGGGGTCCGACCGGGCCCCAGCCGGGTGGTGGGAACGGTGGCGCGGTCAGCGTGAACTCCTTTGTCGCGGCCGGCGGGGATTCGCCATGGTAGGCGCCCGGGGTGCTGCACCGGTGGCGATGGGCTCTCCTTCAGCGCTTGTCGCGGCCGAGGAGTTCGTCGAGGGTGTCCATCCGCTCGGCCATGCCGGCCTCGTTGCCGTGATCGGTGGGCACGTAGTACGACGCGCCCTCGAGTTCATCGGGCAGGTACTGCTGGGCCGCGACCCCGTGCGGATGGTCGTGGGCGTACTTGTAGCCCTTGCCGTGGCCGAGCGCCTTCGCTCCGGCGTAGTGCGCGTCGCGCAGATGCGGCGGAACCTGCCCGATCCGTCCGGCCCGGACGTCGGCGAGCGCCCCGTCGATGCCGAGAGTCACCGCGTTCGACTTGGGGGCGAGTGCGCACGCGACGACGGCGTGGGCCAGGTTGAGCCGGGCCTCCGGCATGCCGATCAGCTGGACGGCCTGCGCGGCGGCAACGCAGGTCTGCAGCACCGACGGCGCCGCCATCCCGATGTCTTCGCTGGCCAGGATCACCAGTCGCCTGGCGATGAATCGGGCATCCTCCCCCGCCTCGATCATCCGGGCCAGGTAGTGCAACGCCGCCTGCACATCGGAGCCGCGCAGCGATTTGATGAAGGCGCTGATCACGTCGTAGTGCTGGTCGCCGTCCTTGTCGTAGCGGACGGCGGCCCGGTCGACAGCGCGGCTGATCGCGTCCGGAGTGATGATGTCGAGGCCGGCCGATTGGGTGCCGGCGGCCGATTCCTCCAGGTAGGTCAGCGCGCGGCGGGCGTCCCCTCCGGCGAGCCGCAGCAGGTCGGCACGGGCCTCGTCGGTGAGCGTGAACGCGCCGCCCAGCCCGCGATCGTCGCTCAGCGCCCGGTCGATCAAGACGCCGAGGTCGGCGTCGGTCAGCGGTTTCAGGGTGAGCAGCAGCGAGCGGGACAGCAGCGGGGCGATCACCGAGAAGGACGGGTTCTCGGTGGTGGCGGCGATCAGGGTGACCAGCCGGTTCTCCACCGCGGGCAGCAGCACGTCCTGCTGGGCCTTGGAGAACCGGTGCACCTCGTCCACGAAGAGCACCGTGGAGCGGCCGCGGGCCAGTTCGCGGCGGGCGGCGTCCAGTTCGGCACGCACCTCGCGGACGCCGGCGGTGACCGCCGAAAGCTCCACGAACCGGCGTTTGGCCGACTGCGAAACCACGGACGCGATGGTGGTCTTGCCGACCCCGGGCGGACCCCACAGGAAGACCGACATGGCGGCGTCCCCTTCGGCCAGCCGGCGCAGCGGCGACCCGGCCCCGAGCAGATGCTGTTGCCCGACGATCTCGTCGACGGTGCGCGGCCGCATCCGGACGGCGAGCGGGGCGTCCGCGGACGGCGTGCTCAACGACCCGCCCGCGGGTGCGTTCACGGGGTCGGTGTTTCCGAAGAGGTCCTCCACTGCGCCGAGTCTACGAGCGCACGCCGACAATCTGTCTGCACGCCCGCCAGCGACGTCGGGACCCTCACCACGACGTTGCACCCCTTCGCGGTGATTGCCCCTGTTCAAACCGGTGCAATGACACCAAAAGAGGTGCGACGTCCGGGTGATGCCGTCCCGGCTACCGCTGGTTGAGCTTGTCGAAACGCGCCTCGGCCCGTTGATCGACCTTGTCAGTCAGGGCTTCGACAGACTCGACCAACGAGGTGGCACCTCGCCTCCACAACAGGACTTGCATCGTGAACACTCTCGATATATCTTTGACACAACGAGACACACACGGAAGGAGCCACTCATGTGGAACCAGGATTTTGAGCCGCGGGAGTTCCGCGGCAGGAATGATGATCGTCGACCCCGTCGCGGGCCACGCGGCGAAGGTCATGCCCGAGGCGGCCAGCCGTTCGGCGGCGACTTCTTCGGACCGCGCGGACCCTTCGGTCCGGGTGGAGCGTTCGGCCCTCATGGCGCGTTCGGCCCCGGCGGTCCGTTCGGCGGGCGCGGCCCGATGGGCCCTCGCGGTCGCGGACGGGCCCGTCGCGGCGACGTCCGACAGGCCGTCCTCGCACTGCTCGCCGAGGAGCCGATGAACGGCTACCAGATGATCCAGGCCATGGCCGAGCGCACCGGAGGCGGTTGGAAGCCGTCCCCGGGAGCGATCTACCCGGCGCTGGCCCAACTGGAGGACGAGCAGCTGATCGAACCCTTCGACAACAACGGCGCCAAGGCGTACCGGCTGACCGAGGCCGGCCAGAACGTCGCGGCCGGGATCGACCCGAAGCCGTGGGAGGCGTTCAACGCCGAGAATGCCCCGGAGCACCCCGAGGTGCTGCGCGGCATGTGGAAGGAGTTCAGTTCGCTGGCGATGGCGGCCCAGGAACTCACCCGTTCGGGCAGCCGCGCCCAGCAACAGCAGGCCGCGCAGATTCTCGCCGAGACCCGGCGCAACCTGTACGGACTGCTGGCCGCCGACGCCGATGACGAGGATGACCAGGACCTGGCCAACCCCGACGATCTGCGCTGATGCCACCGAAGCCCGGTAAGCGGATAAGACCCGCACACCGGAACTGCACACCAGGCCGAGGGGCCGTCCGAAGTGATCGGACGGCCCCTCGTGGCATGTTCGGACGACGGCAGAACCCCGTTGATCGAGCTTGTCGAGATCTTCCGATGGGTCTCGACAAGCTCGACCGGCGGTGGCTCGGTCAGGCCTGGGGCTCGGCGACCTTGGGTGCCGGCGGCTTGGCGTCCACTCCGGCCTCCTTGCGCTGCTGCACCGAGATCGGGGCGGGGGCGCCGGTCAGCGGGTCGTAGCCGCCACCGCTCTTCGGGAAGGCGATGACGTCGCGGATCGACTCCGAACCGGACAGCAGGGCCACGATCCGGTCCCAGCCGAAGGCGATGCCGCCGTGCGGCGGGGCGCCGAACTTGAAGGCGTCCAGCAGGAAGCCGAACTTCTCCTGCGCCTCCTCCTCGGCGAGTCCCATCACGGCGAACACCCGCTCCTGGACGTCCCGGCGGTGGATACGGATCGAGCCGCCGCCGATCTCGTTGCCGTTGCAGATCATGTCGTAGGCCCAGGCCAGCGCATTGCCGGGGTCGCTGTCGAAGCCGTCCAGGTCCTTCGGCGAGGTGAAGGCGTGATGGACGGCGGTCCAGGCGCCGGCACCGACCGCCACGTCGCCCTCGGCGACAGCCTCCCCAGTGGGCTTGAACAGCGGCGCGTCGACCACCCACAGGAACGACCACGTGCCCTCGGCGATCAGGTCGCAACGCTTGGCGATCTCATTGCGCGCCGCGCCCAGCAGCGCCTGCGAGGACGACTTGGCGCCGGCCGCGAAGAAGATGCAGTCACCCGGGTTGGCGCCGACGGCCGCCGCGAGGCCAGCGCGCTCGGCGTCCGAGATGTTCTTGCTGACCGGACCGCCCAGGGTGCCGTCCTCGGCGATCGTCACGTAGGCGAGGCCCCGGGCGCCGCGCTGCTTGGCCCACTCCTGCCAGGCGTCGAAGGTGCGCCGCGGCTGGGACGCCCCACCGGGCATCACGACGGCACCGACGTAGGGCGCCTGGAAGACCCGGAACGGGGTGTCAGCGAAGTACGAGGTCAGCTCGGTCAGCTTCACCTCGAAGCGCAGATCGGGCTTGTCGGAGCCGTAGGAGTCCATCGCTTCGGCGTAGGTGAGCCGCGGGAACGGGATGGCGAGCTCGACGCCGATCAGCGACCAGATCTCCTTGGCCAACGCCTCACCGAGGGCGATCACGTCCTCCTGATCGACGAAGGACATCTCGATGTCGAGCTGGGTGAACTCCGGCTGCCGGTCGGCACGGAAGTCCTCGTCCCGGTAGCAGCGGGCGATCTGGTAGTAGCGCTCCATGCCGGCCACCATCAGCAGCTGCTTGAACAGCTGCGGGGACTGCGGCAGGGCGTACCACGAGCCGGGCGCCAGCCGGGCCGGCACGATGAAGTCGCGGGCACCCTCGGGCGTGGACCGGGTCATCGTCGGGGTCTCGATCTCGACGAAGTCGCGGGCCTCGAGCACCCGGCGGGCGGCGGCGTTCACCTGAGAGCGCAGCCGGATGGCACGGGCCGGGGCCGGACGGCGCAGGTCGAGGTAGCGGTACTTGAGCCGGGCCTCCTCGCCGACGCTGACCCGTTCGTCGATCTGGAACGGCAGCGGCGCGGACGGGTTGAGCACCTCGAGTTCGCGGATCGCGACCTCGATCTCACCGGTGGGCAGGTCAGGGTTGGCGTTGCCCTCGGGGCGCGCCTCGACCTCGCCGATCACCTGGATGCAGTACTCGTTGCGCAGTTCGTGGGCGCCGGACGCCGCCAGCACCTCATCCCGGACGACGACCTGGACGACGCCCGAGGCGTCCCTGAGATCGATGAAGGCGACACCGCCATGGTCGCGACGCCGGCCCACCCAGCCGGCGAGAGTGACGGTCGCTCCGATGTCGGAGGCACGCAGGGTTCCAGCGGTATGGGTCCGCAGCATGACGATGTTCCTTTCTCTGCCCCGCATAGACGGTGCGGGTGCGTCCGTTCGATCCTATGACGGCAGCCGCGGGCGAGTCGAAACGAGCACGTTCGCGATAGGAATGACCCATGCCGGACATCACCGAACTCGAGGCGTTCCTCGCCGCCGCGACAGTGGCCGACGAGGTGTTCGCGCTGCGTCCCGACTATCGCGCCTTGTTGATCGCGGTGGACGGCCTCGAACCCGGTGCCGGAGACACCGAGAGCGAGGCGCTGCTGACCCGCGCCGAGGAGTGGGCGGCTGAGGCGACCGCCACCACTCGGGTGGAGGATCTGCCGCACATCGCGTCCTGGCGGGACGCCTTTCGTGGCTTCGGTGCCAAGCCGCAGCGCACCCGGACCAGTGTCGAGGCACTGACCCGCCGGGCAACAGCCGGCCTGCCCCGGATCAATCGGCTCACCGACATCTACAACGCGATCTCGGTGCTCCATCAGCTGCCGATCGGCGGCGAGGATCTGCATCGCTACGCCGGCTCACCTCGGCTGATCCGGTCGGACGGCACCGAGCCGTTCGACACGGTCGCCGACGGCGCGGCCACCATCGAGCATCCGGAGGTCGGCGAGGTGGTGTGGACCGATGACGCGGGCGTCACCTGCCGCCGCTGGAACTGGCGTCAGGGCCGCCGCACCCAGCTGACCGATGCCACCTCGGCGGCACTGTTCATTCTCGACGTCCTGGATCCGATGACCGAGGACGAGCTGACCGCGGCCGCCGATGAGATGACTGCCCAGCTGGCCCGGCTGGGCCCGAACGTCACGATCGCCCGCCGACTGATCTCTCGCTCGTCCACCCAGGAGCCCCGATGACCCACTCCCCCGACAAGCACGACCCGGCGTCGGTCGCCTTCGGCACCTGGGCGGTGCACGGCGGCAACAGCATCGACGCCGGCACCGGCGCGATCCGCACCCCGCTGGTGATGGCGAACTCGTACCGGCTGCCGGAGGATCCGGCGTCGATGGACTGGTCGGCCACCGATCAGCTCACCTACACCCGCAACGGCGGGGTGAACCAGCAGGCGCTGGAACGCAAGCTGGCCGCGATGGACGGCGGCGAGGCCTCGGTGTGCTTCGCGTCCGGGGTCGCGGCGCTGCACGGGGTGTTCTTCACCCTGTTGAAGTCCGGCGATCACGTGGTCGTCTCGGACGTCACCTACGAGGCGGTGTGGCGGTTGTTCGCCGAGTTGCTGCCGCAGCGCTACGGCATCGAGACCACCTTCGTCGACGTCGCCGACCTGGACGGCGTCCGCGCGGCAATCCGCCCCAACACGAAACTCGTGCACGTCGAAACCATCGCCAACCCGACCACGAAGGTGGCCGACATCCGCGCCGTCGCCGACGTCGCCCATCGGGCCGGCGCGATCCTGACGGTCGACGGCACCTTCACGCCCCCGCCGCTGTACCGTCCGATCGCCGACGGCGCGGATCTGGTGATCCACTCGCTGACCAAGTACATCAACGGCCACGGCGACGCCATGGGTGGCGTGGTGACCGGACGCGCCGACCTGGTCGACCGGATCCGGCACGACGCCCTGGTGGACGTCGGCGGCGCGATCTCTCCGTTCAACGCCTGGATGATCACCCGCGGGTCTGTCACGCTCGGTCTGCGGTTGCGGCAGCAACTCGCCTCGGCCGAAAGGATCGCGGCGTTCCTGGACGCCGATCCGCGGATCGCCTACGTGGAGTACCCGGGGCTTCCCGGCCACCCGCAGCACGAGCTGGCCACCCGGCAGTTCGGCGGACGCGGCTACGGCGGCATGCTCGCCTTCGCGATCGACGGCGACCCGGACACCCAGAACCGGTTCGTCGCCCAACTGCGGGTGATCACCTCGGCCTTCTCGCTGGGCCACGACGAGAGCCTGATCGTGCACGTCGGCCCCGACACCCGGGGCGGCATCGAGGGCTACCCGCCCGGCTTCCAGGCCTACGGGCATCTGCGCTTGTCGGTCGGCCTGGAGGACACGGACGACCTGCTCGCCGACCTCGCCGGGGCACTGGACCGCACCGAGATCACCGGCTCACGAAACGCTGATCAAAGCCCCCCATCGTCGTCCCGGACTTGATCCGGGATCTCTCCCACCTTGAGATCCCGGGATGACGTGAATGATCAACCCTTCCCGCACGAAAGCCACACGATGAACCTGTTCACCGGATTGAGCGCCTTCCCGCTCACCCCACTGCGCGACGACACCGTCGACGAGACCGCGTACGCCGGACTGATCCGGCGGCTGGCCGACGCCGGCGTCGACTCGATCACCGCGTTGGGCTCGACCGGTTCGTACGCCTACCTGTCCCGCGAGGAACGCCGGACGGCGCTGCGGATCGCGACCGAGAACGCCGGCGACGTCCCGGTCTTCGCCGGAATCGGCGCGCTGCGCACCAGCCACGTCCGGGCGCTCGCCGAGGATGCCCCGGGTCCCGGCTTGGCACAATGAGACGCCCCGGGTCCCGGCTTGGCACAATGAGGCAATGACGAAGATCGGTGCGGCGGCCGTCGCGGTGCTGCTGGCGCTCGGCGCGACCGGGTGCAGCGCACCCCCTCCGACGACGCCGCTGACCGCGAGCGAGCACAGTCATGACAGCGACACCGGCGAGCACATCACCCCGCTGGTCGGCGACGGCACTCGCGCCAGCGAGTTCGGCTACACGATGGAGAAGGTCTCGCTGCCCCGCAGCGCCGGCGTCGCGGGCCGGGTGAGTTTCCAGATCCGCTTCGAGGACGGCCATGTCGTCACCGACTACATCGAAGAGCAGACCAAGCTGCTGCACCTGTACGTGGTGAGCAAGGACCTCACGGTGTTCCGCCACTTGCACCCCACCCTCGGCAAGGACGGCACCTGGTCGGCGCGGCTCGCCCTGCCCGATCCGGGCAGCTACCGGGTGATCGCCGAGTTCGTCGCCCGCGCGGACGCCGACAGCGGCGACTACGCGATGATCGCCGGCACCGCCACGGTCGGCGGCCGAGCCCAGCCCGCGCCCGCTTCCGACCAACCGGGCCCGGACGATCAGGGCATCACGGTCGGCTTCGACCGTCCGCTGGCCACCGGGCCGGACGGCGAGATGGTCCTGGTGGTGCGCGGGCCGGGCGGCGTCCCGGTCGAGCTGGGCAGCTATCTCGGTGCCTACGCGCATGTCACCGGTTTCCGCCGGGCTACCGGCGCGGTCGCCCATCTGCATCCGCTGGACGCCCCGCAGCCCTCCGCCGACGGGACCCGGCTGACCTTCCACACCCAGTTCAGCGACGCCGGCGACTACCTGTTCTACGTGCAGGTGCGGGTGGCCGGCTTCCTGTACACGGTGCCGGTCCCCGCCACCGTCCACTGAGGACGTGCCGACGTCCGCTGGTTGAGCTTGTCGAAACCCTCGCTGACGTCCACGCGGCAAGGGTCTCGACAAGCTCGACCAACGTGAGGTCAGCTGACGGCCAGCATCAGCTCGGTGACCGGGTTGTCGAACTCGTCCAGCCGCAGGCTGACCTGGACCCGCCACTGCCCCGGATGGGGCAGCACCACAACGCCCTGATAGGTGCCGGAGGCCTGCGCCCGCACCGGCACCTCACCCAGATCGACGTCGTCCGAGCGGACCCGGACAGTCGGAGGGTAGGCCGTCTCGACCGGATCCCCGCTCACGTCCTGGATCTGCACCAGCAGCGCGTTGCGGCCCACGGCGCCGGGCGCGACGGTGGCCAGCGCGGTCAGCGAATCGCCCAGTGGCGCCGCTGCCACCATCGGTGCTCCGCTACGGACGGCCGCTGCCGCCGGGTGTGGTGATTGGTCGACCAGGACGCCGGTGACGCCCAGGACGAGCACCAGGATCGACGCCTCCACCGCGACCAGCCGGCCGATCCGGAACAGCCCCTGCCCGGTAGCCGCTTCGGCGTCACGCCGCTGCCGCCGGCTGACGCCGTCCGCGGTTATGGCACGAAGTCGGGGCAGCAGCACGAACCGATTCCAGCCGGCGACCGCACCGGCCACGCCGACCAGGGCGATCTTGGCCAGCAGCAGCTGGCCGTAGCCGGTGCCGAACAGATCCTGCCAGCTGCCCAGGATCCGCCAGGCCAGCACGGTGCCGCTGGCCAGCAGCAGACCCAGCACCGCGGCCGCTAACGCCGAGAACCGGACCAGCGCGATCGCCGCCAGAGCCGGACGGCGTCGCCGGGCCACCGCCAGCACGATCACCAGGCCGACCAGGCTGCCGAACCAGATGCTGCCGGCCAGCACGTGCAGGATGTCGGTGGCGATCACCAGCCAGGACGGCCCGAACGCCCGCGAATGCCCGGTGACCGACGGCGCCACGACAGCGATCGCCGCACCGGCACCGACCAACGCCCGGCGAAGCAGCGCGGCGCCCCACCCCGTGCCGACACCGACCAGCAGCAGCCCGGCGACCAGCAGCGCCACCGCGATCAGCTGATCGGGGGTCGCGCCAGTCCACGCGCGGAGAGTGAGCAGCCCGTCAGGGTCGAGGCCCTGCTGGTCCGCTACGGTCAGACCGACCAACACCACCGAAGCCGCAATCGCGACGCTGATCGCATACCGCCCGACCGTGCGCAGCACCGGCCGTAACCGCTCGACCCCGCCTGCCCCGGACGGCAGGACGAAGGCAGCGAACACTCCCAGCCCGACGGCGAGGAACAAGCCGAGGTAGACCACCACCTGCACCACGGCGAGCGGTGCAGCGACCCAGCTCGGAGCGTCCGAGACGACGGGCTGAACGCGGTGCGGACTGGGTGCACCGACGGCGAAGTTCAGCGAGCCGGCCACCGGGTGGCCGTCCGCCGAGATCACCCGCCAGGCGATCAGGTAGCTGCCGGACAGCTCGTCCGGCACAGTCACGGTGACCGTGGTGTCGCTGGCGGCAGCATTCGCCGGCACTGCTGCACCGGCCGCATCGAAGAGCTGAATCGCCTTGTCGGGCAGGCTGATCGGCTCGTCGAAGCGAAGCGTCAGCTGGGTCGGTGGGGTGGCGAGCACCGCACCCTCGGCCGGATCGGTGCCGAGCAGCGAGGCATGAGCATGGGCCGGTATGGCCAGCCCCAGCGCCAGGATCAGGGCGGCGAACGCCGTGACGAGGATCCGCGGGATCCAGCGCCACGACGTCCGCCGAGTGAAGAAGGGCACCTCAGGACCGACGACGCACCTGCACCAGCGCGGTCACCCCGGCCGCCAGGCCGAGTAGGCCGGCTCCCAGACCCCAGCCCCCCAGATCCGGTCCTGCCGCCGCAGCGGCCGGCTGAGCCGGAGTTGCGCTCGGCGCAGCCGAACCGTGGCCGTCTCCCTGCCCCTCATCCGAGCCGGTATCCGCAGCCGTCAGAGTCAGCGTCGGTGCCGGGTGCTCGAGGCTCTCGGCGTCCTGGCCTGCGGCCGCGACTTCCGTCCAGCCGGTCTGTCCTTTCTGGCACGTCTGGACCACCGGGAAGGCGAGCGTGTCACCGGCCTTGTCGGGCAGCTTGAGCGACAGTTCGAAGGCGTCGCGCTGTTTGTCGGGCAACGGTGTTGTCGCCGTGTAGGTGACCGTGGCGTCTCGTTCGGTGATGGTATTGCCGTGGCTGTCGGTGACCGGCTGAGCCAGTTTCTGCTTGGCCACCTCGACCTTCCAGAACGGGTTGCGGGTAGGTGTCACCGTGGTGATGTTCTCCGGAATCTTGATCGCCACCTTGGTGGTGGCGGAGCCGTCGCAGCCGTGCGGGACCGAGAAGGTCAGGACGGCGTACGCCCCCGCCTGACCGGAGGACGGCGAAACGGTGACGTGTGCACTGGCGACTGCGGCGGTCGCGGTCAGCAGGACGCCGGCGAGCGCCGGCACGGCGAGCGCACGCGCGCTCAACTGTCGAATCTTCATGGTTCGTTGATTGCCTCTCATGGCGATTGTCATCAGTGGGTGGGCAGGCTTCCGCCCCGACCGCCGTGACACCACGTCTGATCGGCGAGTCAGTGGACGGTCGCCACTCCCATCGGCGGCCCACGCCGAGGACCACCCGTCACCCACAGCAGGTCGCGCGCAAATCTGACCGCAGATCGCGTCGAGACTCGGTTCTCGACCCGGGTCGCCGGGATCTGCGGCGGCCAGATTCGCAACACTCGTCTCAGGCGGCGCCGGAACGTCCAGATCAGTGCGGTCACCCCGGCGCTGATCAGGTGCGCCGCCAACATCGGCCAGGTCAGGGCGGACTGATCGCCGTGAACATGGGCATGACCGAGATGACCTGGCAGTTGAGTTGTCGTGTTCGCCACAGACGTCGTGACGTGCAGCCATAGCTGCGCCACGGTGAGCGCGGGAACCATCCATCGCAGGCGGACGCGACGCCGAATAACCAACCAGGAGGCCAGGAACACCGACACGCCTGCGGCCAGCAACCATTGCAAGGTAGGCAGTTGACCGCCGGCCGCCACATGGGCGACACAGAAGGCGGTGATGATCTCGAGCGAGGCCACGGCGGAGCGCCGCAAGGCAACACTCCCCAGGCTACGCACCTTGGCAGTATGGCACGAGCGGCCGACGGCCAGCGGTGGGGGCCATCCGTCGCGCCGCCCGGAAGAGCGGATCAAAACACGTTGTAGGGACGGAACTGGACGCTGATTCTCGGACCCACCGCACGCGCGGTCTTGAGGATGGCGTGCTCCCAGGTGCGCTGGCAGGAGCCGCCCATCACGATCAGGTCGCCGTGACCCAGTGGATAGGAGCCGTGCAGCCGTCCGCCGACCAGGCGCAGCGACAGTTGGCGCGGTGAGCCGAACGACACGATCGCCACCATGGTGTCCTCGGTGCGACTGCGGCCGATCCGGTCACCGTGCCAGGCGACCGAGTCGCGGCCGTCGCGGTAGTAGCAGCAGCCGGCGGTGACGAACTCCTCGCCCAGTTCGGCGGCGTAGTAGCGGTTGAGTTCGTCGCGGGCCCGGGTCAGCACCGGATCGGGCAGCTCCTGTCCCACGCCGTACATGCACAACAGCCGCGGCACCTCCACGGTGCGGTCGTACATCTCGCGCCGCTCGGCATGCCACGGGATCGACTCGATCAGCCGTGGGAAGACCTCGTCAGCACCCTGGACCCAGCCGGGCACCAGGTCGACCCATGCGCCCCTGCTCAATGCGACACGCCGGACGCGTCCGGCGAGCGGCGGAACCTCGACCGCCCCGGCACCGAACAGACCCGCCTGAAAGTCCACCGACATGCCCCGACCCTAGCACGTTATCAAACATATGTATGAATAGTGTTTCTGGCCGCCTAAGCCTATTCACCGAGGAATACCCGCACTGGCGGCCACCGCATCCTCATCGAAGCGACCGTAAGATTTCCCGTGCCGGCAGGGCGGGTCCCGGCCCCGTCGGGCGCACAGAATCCCGGCGACGACAACTGCCGCCAGGCACGCGCAGATATTCCGGAATCGCGCATGGCCACGCGAAATCCTCACGCGGCACCACACCATTAGGTCACGTGATCCGCATTTTTTCGGCGTGCGCCGACACTCGAACATGCCTCTGACGGCCGACGATTCCGCGCTCGCCCCACTCGCCGGGCAGGGTCGGATCGGTGCCGGTCGACACGCGCTTCACCCCTCAAGGTTGTGACATCGAGCGCGTTGTGGCCTAGGTTGGCGACAACCTTGACGGAGGTGACGATGAATTCGAGTCCTGGCGAGGTCTGTTCAACGGGGATGAATCGACGACGATTTCTGCAGTTGGGGGCCGCTTCAGTAGCCGGTGCGACTCTTGGTCTGAGCGGCTGCGCAGCGCCCTCATCCGATGCGGTCAATCTGCAATTGGTGCACGCCACCACAGGCGGCGGGCTGAAGGACACCCTCGACCCGCACTTCCCGGTGAGCTACCCCGACATCGCCCGCGTACGGCAGCTCTTCGAGCCGCTGATGCGGTTCAACTCGGCCTTCGAGATCGAGAACGGGCTCGCCGAGGAGGTGGAGCACAACGCCGACGCGACCGAGTGGACGTTCCGGCTGCGGAAGGATCTCCGCTTCCACGACGGTCGTCCGGTGCGCGCGGCGGACCTCAAGGCGAGCATGGAGCGAATGCTCAATCCGAAGAATCCGGCCACCCAGGCCTCGGACATCGCCGCGATCGCCGACCTCGCCGGCAGCAAGGTGCTCGACAGCCGCACCTACCGGCTCAAGCTGACGTCGCCGTACGCGATCCTGGACGCGGTGATGGCCGGCTATGCGCTGGGCATCGTGCCGGAGGACTTCGACCTCAAGCATCCGATCGGCACCGGCCCGTTCAAGTACGACATCTTCGTGCCGGGGCAACGCAGCCGGTTCCTGAAGTTCGACGACTACTGGGACATCAAGGCGACCTTCGAAGAGCTGGTGATCCTCAACTTCAGCGACGACGCCGCCAAGGTGAACGCGCTGCTCGCCGGTCAGGTGCAGTCGCTGGACAACCTGCCCACCTATCTGGCCGGAGCGATCGAGAGCCAGGGCGCCAACACCCTGGTCTCCGAGACCGGCGGCTGGGTGCCGTTCACCATGCGGGTGGACACCAAACCGTTCAGTGACAACCGGGTCCGGCAGGCCATGCGGCTCATCGTCGACCGGCAGCAGATCATCGACCAGGCGTTCAACGGTTTCGGACGCGTGGCGAACGACCTGTACGCGCCGTTCGACCCCGACTACATCGGCGGCGAGCTGCCGCAGCGGGGACCTGACATCGAGAAGGCCCGGTCGCTGCTCAAGTCCGCCGGCTATGAAGACCTGCAGGTCGAACTGGTCACCTCGACCGGTGTCGGCTCGGGCGCGGTCGAGGCCGCCAGCCTGTTCGTCCAACAGGCCAAGGCGGCCGGTGTCGACGTCCGGCTGAACAAGGTCGACGGCGGAATCTTCTTCGGCGACCAGTACCTCTCCTGGGTCTTCGCCCAGGACTTCTGGAGCACCCGGCTCTATCTGCCGCAGGCAGCCAGCTGCGCGCTGAAGTCGTCGCCCTACAACGAGACCCACTTCGACAACGAGAAGTTCACCGGCCTGATCAAGGCCGCACAGCGCGAGGTCGACCCCGCCCGCCGGCGCCAACTCGTCCAGGACGCCCAGCGGATCGAGTACGAAGAGGGTGGTTACATCGTGTGGGGCTTCCAGAATCAGGTGGACGCCTACAGCAGCTTCGTCACCGGGCTCGAGCCGGCCCGTGAGCAACCCGTCTCCGCGTTCCGGTTCAACCGGGTCCGGCCGGTGATGCCATGAGCGCCGTTGAACAGGAGGCCCTGGTCGAAGAGCTGCCCGCGCTGCCGAGCCGCCGGGTGGGTAGCCCGGCGCGCGCCTGGACGCAGTGGTTGCTGCGGCGCGTCGGCCTGGCGATCCTCACCCTGCTGGCGGTGTCGATCATCGTGTTCTTCGCCACCAACGCGCTCGGCGACCCCGTCCGGGCCATCCTCGGCAAGGACTATGACGTCAGTCCCGACCGGGTGGCGGCGCTGGAGCAGCTGCTGCACCTCGACCTGCCGGCCTGGCAGCGCTACCTGATGTGGCTGGGCGACCTGCTGCGCGGCGACCTCGGCGTGTCGGCGGCCAACGGCCTGCCGGTCTCGGAACTGATCGGCGACCGGGTGATCAACAGCGCCTTCCTGGTGCTGGTCACCGCCGTGATCATGATCCCGGCCTCGATCGGCCTGGCCATGCTGGCCGCACGCTGGCGGGGCGGGGCACTGGACAACAGCCTGCAGTTCGTCACCCTGGCGCTGGCCGGACTACCCGAGTTCGTCACCGGCATCCTGCTCGTCGCCCTATTCTCGACCAGCGTCTTCCACTGGCTGCCCGCGGTCACGGTGATGCCGGTGGGTGGCGCACCCTGGGATCGTCCGGCATCGATGATCCTGCCGGTGGCCACCCTGCTCATCGCGGTGGTGCCCTATCTGGCCCGCATCCTGCGCTCGACGATGATCGAGGCGATGGATTCGGACTACGTCGAACTCGCCCGGCTCAAGGGCGTCCCAGAAGGTCTGGTGCTGCGCCGGCACGTGTTGCCGAACACCGTGGTGCCGACGATCCAGGTGACCGCGCTGCAGCTGGCCTGGCTGGTCGGCGGCGTGGTGCTGGTCGAGTACCTGTTCAACTATCCGGGCATCGGCGCCACCCTGGTCGACTCGGTGCGCAACTCCGACTTCCCGATGGTGCAGGCCCTGGCGATGATCATCGCCGCCGTCTACATCGTGGTGAACCTGATCGCCGACGTGCTGTCGATCCTGTTCACTCCGCGGGCCCGAACGGGGATGGTCAAGTGAAAGGCATGCTGCGCGACCCGCGCATTCTGACCGGGTCGATCATCGCCCTGGTGGTCGTGGTGCTGGCCGTCCTCGGGCCGCTGTTCGCGCCCTACGGCGAGAACGAGATCGTGGGTAAGCCGTTCACGATGGAGGGCGGTCCGCTGGGCACCGATTACCTGGGCCAGGACGTGCTCAGCCGGGTGCTGTACGGCGGCCAGTCGGTGCTGATGATCGCGGTGCTGGCCACCGTGCTCGGGGTGGCGCTCGGCCTGGTCGTCGGCGTCACCGCCGCCTACGTGGGCGGCTGGCTGGACGAACTGCTGATGCGCGGCAACGACGTGCTGCTGGCCTTCCCGCAGATCCTGATCGCCCTGGTGGTGCTCAGCGCCGTCGAGCAGCCCACCTGGTGGATGATCGTGCTGCTGGTCGGCATCGCGCACGCCCCCCGGGTGGCCCGGGTCGCCCGCGGCGTCGCACTCTCGTACGTGAACAACGACTTCGTCACCGCCGCCGAAGCGATCGGCGAGCCGCGCTGGCGGATCGCCACGTTCGAGTTGGGACCGAACCTGGTGGTGCCGCTGCTGGCCGAGACCGGCCTGCGGCTCACCTACTCGATCGGCACCGTCGCCGCGATCGGCTTCCTGGGTTTCGCCAGCAACCCGAACGCGGCCGACTGGGGCCAGATGACCAACGAGAACCGGCTGGCGCTGCTGGTGCAACCGTGGGGCGTCCTGGCGCCGGTCATCCTGATCGGCCTGTTCACCATCGGGACCAACCTGATCGCCGACGGCATCGGCCAGCGGGCCGCGAAGGGGGCATGATGAGCCAGACCGTCACCGAAGAGCTGCGCTGCCGGGTCGAGGACCTGCGGATCAGCCTGCCGGCCCGCGGCGTGGACATCGTCGACCACGTCGACCTGTCCCTGAAGGCGGGCGAGATCCTCGGTCTGGTGGGCGAGTCCGGCTCGGGCAAGACCACCACGGGCACGGCCCTGCTCGGCTATGCCCGCACCGGAGCTGCCATCTCCGGCGGCGACATCGAAGTGGCCGGACACAACGTGCGCGAACTCGGACCCGCCCAGGTGCGCGCCATTCGCGGGGTGACGATCGGCTACGTGCCGCAGGATCCCAGCTCGGCGCTGAACCCGTCGATCAGGATCGGCGCCCAGCTGCGCGAACTGCTCGACCTGCACGACATCGGCACCCCCGAGGAACGTGGCGAACGGGTCCGGCAGATCCTGCCCGAGGTGGGGCTGCCCAACGACGAGGCGTTCCTGCGCCGCTACCCGCACCAGCTCTCCGGCGGGCAGGTGCAGCGGGTGGCGCTGGCCATGGTCTTCCTGCCCCGGCCTCAGGTGCTGGTGCTGGACGAGCCCACCACCGGCCTGGACGTCACCACCCAGGGCATGGTGCTGCGCACCCTGGAAGAGCTGTGCCGCCGCTTCGACGTCGCCGCCCTCTACGTCACCCATGACCTGTCGGTGGTGGCCACCATCTCGAACCGGGTGGCGGTGATGTACGCCGGACGGCTGGCCGAGATCGGTCCGGTCAAGGAGATCTTCACCAACCCGTCCCATCCGTACACCCGTGCCCTGCTGAACGCGATCCCGCACCTGCACCGTCCGTTCGCCCTGACCGGGATTCCGGGCCGCACGCCGGCGCCGGGCAATCGTCCGCCCGGCTGCCGGTTCAACGATCGGTGCAGCTTCGCCGTCGACCAGTGTTCGGCGGAAGAGCCGCCGGACGTGGAGGTCTCGCCCGGCCACTTCGCCGCCTGCATCCGCACCGACGCGCTGCCGCCATGGGATCCGACCGATCGGGTGGTCGCCGACACCGACCCCCAGCGCGACCGGAAGATCATCCTCACGGTTTCCGATCTGGACATCTTCTACGGCACCAGCCACGTGGTGCACGGGGTCAACTTCGACCTCGCGGTGCAAGAGATCGTCGCCCTGGTCGGCGAGTCCGGCTCAGGTAAGACCACCATTTCGCGGTGTGTCGGCGGCATCCATGACAACTGGGACGGCACCATCGCGGTGGACGGCGAACCGCTCGCCCCCGCGGCCCGCAAGCGGACGGCTGAGCAGCGCCGCCGCGTCCAGTACATCTTCCAGAACCCCTACCTGTCGCTGAACCCCCGGCGCACCGTGGAGCAGATCCTGGTCCGGCCGCTGGAACTGTTCGGTGTCGCGTCCGGGAAGGCGGCGCGCGAGCGGGCCGCGCAGCTGCTCGACGACGTTCAGCTGGGCGAGTCGACCATGTCGCTGCGGACGAACCGGCTCTCCGGTGGCGAACGCCAGCGGGTGGCGATCGCCAGGGCGATCGCGGTCGAGCCCGACATCCTGGTCTGCGACGAGATCACCTCGGCGCTGGACGTCTCCATCCAGGGCTCGATCACCGAACTGCTGAACTCGATCAAGGCCGAGCGGCACATCTCGATGCTCTTCGTCACCCACGACCTGGCGCTGGTCCGCTCGATCGCCGACCGGGTGCTGGTGCTGCAGAACGGACGGCTGGTCGAGTCCGGCCTGGCGGCCGACGTCCTCGATCACCCGAAAGAGGAATACACCCAGAACCTGCTCGCCAACACCCCGACGCTGGACCGCTGGATGGACACCTCGGGGCACGCCGCCGGCTGAGCCCGTCTACCAACCACCGCTACGACGCGCGCGTGATCAGCTCGCCGATCGCGCGGGTGCCCTCGGACAACGCCCGCTCGAAGACGTCGATGTCGTCGTGCTCGGACGCGCGGTAGCTCAGGCAGAACTCGAGGACGCCGGCGTCCGCGCTGTAGCTGATCCCGATGCCCCCGGCGCTGGTCGGCGCGAACGCGAACCGCAGCAGCTGGTGCGGGTCGCCCAGCGAGGTGGTGGACAGGAAGTCGGTGGTGAGCCGGGCGTAGGCCGGGTCGGTGAACAACTCCGGCGTCCGGCCGGTGCGCGCGGCCATCATTCGCAACCCGAACAGGTGCCGGTCGATCCCGTTGCCGGTCTTGCAGGCGATCACCCAGGACTTGTGCGCCGCCAGGGCCGCAAACAGGTGCTCAGGCGTGGCGTCGCCCGCCTGCAGGGCCCGGACCAGCGCCAGCGCCTCCGCCGTCACCGGCCGCAGGCATTCGGTCCGGCCCGCCCGGTACTCGCGCATGTCGACGGCCTCGTAGGTGCTGCGCGGCGGGCCACCGTGGTACGCCAGCTGGGCGAACAGCATCACCCACTGCTGGACGCCGTCCAGGCTCAGCTTGAACGACGGCCGCGCGGGTGCCGGCAGCGGATCGAACACCGTCCGCACCCGGTAGTCGTCGGCCTGTTCGGCGTAGCGCCGGGCGGCCGCGTCGATGTCGCCGGCCAGGCTCTGGTCGAGCCGCCACTCCAGCGGCTGCCACTCCGGCGCGGACCCCGAGGCCAGGTCTGGCACCACATGCTGCGCCATGCCGACGACCCGCTTGAGCGTGGCCCCGTCCACCACGGTGTGTTCCAGGTGGACGGTGGCCAGGTTCCCGGTCAGGTCGAGGTCGTAGGTGGCAGGCTTGTACGCCCAGGTGCGGCCCACCCCGAAGCTGGCCCGCTGCAGATGGTCATCGGGCACCGTGCCGTCATCGGCCAGGTTGACCGCGAACAGTGCCTCGGTCAGCCGGCGGTAGGTGGCGGCGTTCGCCTCGTCGGCCAGCAGCCGCTCCAGCAGTGCGGCGGCCGGTTCGCTGCCGACGTACGAGAGCTGGGTGAAGTCGGCTCGGCCGTGCGGGGGGCGTCCGGCCAGCTCGGCCAGGCCGGCCGCGAGGGCCGGCACGCTCAGTGGCCGGCCGGCCCCGTCGCTGATCCGCAGGGCGTAGGCCGCGCCGTGCCGGAAGACCATGATCTCGCGATCCGCGGGCTCGGACGGGCCCTCGACGAACTCGTCGCCCACGATGCGTGGGTGACGCAGCCCACCGGCCAGGTACCGAAGCTGCCGCGGGTCCAGGACGTCGCCGCGCGGCGTGCTCTCGGCCGGGAGTTCGCCGCGCAGCCAGTTCAGGTGGACGACCGCCATCCGGTGCACCAGGTCGGCGGCCCGCTCGATCCCGGTGGCCGATCCCGGCCAGTTCACCAGCAGACCGACGTTGCTGGTCAACGTGATCGGCCCGCGCGTGGTGAGGTAGCCGTCCAACCACGCCTCGGAGAGCCAGCTGCGTTCGGCCGCCTCCTCGGCGGCGGCGAAGGTCTCCAGCTCGGCCTGGAGTTCGGGACCCTCGCCGCCGGCGAACGCCTCGATGCGGGCCGCCGTGACGTCGCGTTCGGCGTCGGTCAACAGTGGGTCGACCGCGGCCCGGTAGCGTTCCAGGGTGCCGTTCAGCGGCGGTACGGGCAGGGTCCTCATCGGGCGCTCACCTCCGGAGCCAGATCCCCCGCGGGGGGTTGCCAGGTGTCCGGGTCGGCCGGCGCCTGCTCCCCGGAGCGAATGTCCTTCACCTCGCCGGAGGAGAACCAGACGAACGGGATGCCGCGCCGGTCGGCGTAGCGGATCTGCTTGCCGAACCGGTCCGCCTTCGGCGCCACCTCGGTGGGAATGCCGCGGGCCCGCAATCGGGCCGCGACGGCGTCCGCCTCGCCCCGGGTCTCCTCTGAGTCGACCGCAACCAGCACGCAGCTCGGCACCGTCCGGGACGCCGTGAGCAGCCCCTTGGCCAGCAGCGGCACCAGGATGCGGGTGACACCGATCGACAGCCCGACACCCGGGTAGGTGGTGCGGCCGTCCGAGGCCAGCGAGTCGTAGCGGCCCCCCGAGCAGACCGAGCCGAGGTGCTCCAGACCGGCCAGCTCGGTCTCGTAGACGGTGCCGGTGTAGTAGTCCAGGCCGCGGGCGATCTTCAGGTCGGCGACGATCCGGCCGGGCGCCGCCTGCGCACCCGCCTGGACGACGGCGGCCAACTGCGCTAGCCCCTCGTCCAGCAGCTCATTGCGGACGCCCAGCGCCAGGACTCGTTCGACGAACGACTCGTCCGGCGCCGAGATGGTGGCCAGCCGCAGGCACAGATCAGCCACCTCCACGCTCAGCCCGAGTTCGCCGGTGAGCAGTTCGTGGACGGCGTCCTGGCCGATCTTGTCCAGCTTGTCGACGCGTTGCAGCACCGCCAAGTGGTCCTCGATGCCGAGCCCGCGGTAGAAGCCCTCGGCGAGCCGGCGATTGTTCACCCGCATCAGCACCGGCGGCAGGCCGAACTCGGTGTGCAGCCGCTCCAGCGCCTCCAGGATCACCCGCGCCACCTCGACGTCATGGTGCTCGGCCAGCACGCCCTGCCCGACCACGTCGATGTCGGCCTGCAGAAACTCGCGGTAACGCCCCTCCTGCGGCCGCTCGCCGCGCCACACCTTCTGGATCTGATAGCGCCGGAAGGGAAAGTTCAGGTGCCCGGAGTTCTCCAACACGTACCGGGCGAACGGCACGGTGAGATCGAAGTGCAGACCCAGCTCGTCGGCGTCCGATCCCCCGCCGTGGCGTTCGGCGTGCAGCCGGCGCACGACGTAGATCTCCTTATCGATCTCTCCCTTGCGGGCCAGCTGCGCCATCGGCTCCACAGCCCTGGTTTCGATCGAAGCGAAACCATGCAGCTCGAAGGTGTCGGCGAGCGTGGCCAGGACATACTGCTCGACGATCCGCTGGGCGGGCAGGAACTCGGGAAAGCCGCTCAGCGGCTTCGGACGGCTCATCGGATGCGGGCACCACCTAGATAGTCGGCTTGCAGATACGGGTTGGTGGCCCGCTCCCGGGCCATCACGGTTTGTTGTCCGTGACCGGGCAGGATCGCGGCGGTGTCGGGCAGGCCGAGCACCGCTCCGCGCAGGGTGTCCAGCATGACGCCGTGGTCGCCGCCGGGCAGGTCGGTCCGGCCGATGGAGCCGGCGAACAACACGTCGCCGGAGAACACCACGGCGTCCAACTGGTCGTGCCCGGTCAGCCGGCTGGACAGCAGCACGCAGCCGGGCCGGTGCCCGGGCGCGTGGATCACCTCGAAGCTGAGGCCGGCAACGTCCAGCCCGGTCTCGAAGAAGCGCAGGTCGTCCGGCTCAGCCAGGTCGACATCGCCGAGCACCTGCGTCAGCAGCTCCGCGCTCGACGGGCCCAGACCTGCCACCGGATCGGTGAGCAGCTCGCGGTCGTCGGCGTGGATCCAGGCCGGGACGCCCCACTCGTCCGCCACCCGGGTCGCCGAGGCGACGTGGTCGATGTGGCCGTGGGTGAGCAGTACGCCGACCGGGGTCAGTCCGTGGTCGGCCACGGCGGCGCGGACGCCGTCGAACGCATCGACTCCGGGATCGATGACCACACACTCGGCACCCGCCGCCGGCGCGGCCAGATAACAGTTGGCCTGCCAGGGACCCGCGGGAAAGGAGGCCAGGAACACGCCGTCAGCCTAGACGAACCCGCCGTCGGGCGTACCTCCGACCGGCGGCACCCCGCGCGAGCGCCATCACAAACTCCGCAGGCATACGGCAAGATGTCCCCATGACTTCTACCAGCCCGGCTGACTTCGGTCGTGTCGACACCGACGGGACGGTCTACGTCCGCACCGCCGAGGGCGAGCGCAGCGTCGGACAGATCCCGGACGTCTCCGAGCAGGAGGCGCTCGCCTTCTACACCCGACGGTTCGAGGCACTCGAACTCGAGGTGAGCCTGCTGGAGCGTCGGATCGCCTCGGGAGCGCTGTCACCGGACGAGGCCCGCGGAAGCATCAACACCGTCCGGTCCAACGTGACCGGCGCTAACGCCGTCGGCGATCTCGATGCGCTGCTGACCCGCCTGGAGGCGCTCGCACCGGTGCTGGCGCAGGCCAACGAGGCCCGCAAGGCCGAGCGCGCCCGGCAGGCCGAAGAGACCAAGGCCACCAAGGAAGGCATGGTCGCCGAGGCCGAGCGGCTCGCCGAAGGCAACGACTGGCGTGGCGGGGTCAACCGGTTCCGCAGCCTGCTGGACGAATGGAAGGCACTCCCCCGGATCGACCGCGCCACCGACGACGCCTTGTGGCATCGGTTCTCCGCGGCGCGGACGACCTACACCCGCCGCCGCAAGGCCCAGTTCGCCGAACAGGCCGAGCGGCGGGACGAGGCCAAGCGGGCGAAGGAGCAGATCATCGCCGAGGCGCGCACCCTGGCCGATTCGACCGACTGGGGTCCGACCTCGGGCGCGTTCCGGGACCTGATGGCGCGGTGGAAGGCCGCGGGTGCGGCACCGCGTGAAGTGGACGACGCACTGTGGGCCGAGTTCCGCGGGCTGCAGGACCAGTTCTTCAACGCCCGGCAGGCGACGCTGTCCGAGCAGGATGCCGAGTTCCGCGCCAACCTGGAGGCCAAGGAGGCGCTGCTGGCGCAGGCGGAGGCCGACGTCGTCCCGGTGCGTGATCTGGCCGCCTCGCGGGCCGCCTTCCGCACCTTCCTGGACGCCTACAACGCCCACGGCAAAGTGCCGCGCGAGTCGATCCGCGGGCTGGACAACCGCGTCAGGGCCCTGGAGTCGGCGATCCGTGCCGCCGAGGACGCCGAGTGGAAGCGGACCGATCCCGAAGCCCGTTCGCGGGCGGAGGAGACGGTGGCGATGCTCAGCAACGAGATCGACAAGCTGACCGAGAAGATCGTCAAGGCCGAGGCTCGTGGCGACAACAGGGCCGCTGACAAGGCTCGGGACTCGATCGCCACCTACCAGACCTGGCTCGATCAGGCGCGCGAGACGCTGGCCGACTTCTCCCGCTGACCTCGATGCTGCACCGCGTCTTCTCCTACGGCACGCTGCGACAGGAGAACGTCCAACGGGCTTTGTTCGGACGTCCGGTGGTCACGGTGGACGACACTCTGCCCGGCTATCGGATCGACTGGCTGAGGATCACCGACCCGGAGGTCATCGCGACCAGCGGCTCGGACCGGCACCCGATCCTGCGCCCCGGCTCGGCCACGGACGTGGTCCCCGGTGCCTATCTGGAACTCGACGACGCCGGACTCGCGGCGACCGACGCCTACGAGGTCGACGACTACCTGCGCACCGCGGTCACCCTGGCGTCCGGCACCACTGCCTGGGTCTACCTCGCCGCCGATTGACCGCGTTGACCCGTACCCCCGGTCACCGGGGACGGTTCTCACGGTCACCGGGGACGGTTCTCACGGTCACCGGGGACGGTTCTCCCGGTCACCTTCTTCGTCGCGGCATGGGACGACCCGGCCCACCGCTGGGTGAGCCGGGCCGTCGAGGGTCAGGGCCTGAAACCCATCGCCTTCAGCACCGCGTCGTGCACGTCAGTGTTCTTGATGAAGCCGCCCAGTCGGTGCGCACCCGGTCCGGACGCCGTCACCGGCGTCGCCGCACCGGTGTGGCCGCCGGTCGTCCAGTCGGCAACCATCTCGAGGTCGGAGTGAGCGATCGGGACGATGTCCTCGGACTGCTCTCCGGAGCCGTTCTCATCGTTGGAGTCGACGTTCTCGATGGCCAAGCCACCGGTTTCATGATCGCCCACCACCAGCACCAGGGTTCCGGGGGTGCGGGCCGCGAAATCCAAGGCGATCTTGACCGTGCGATCGAGTTCTGCGCCTGCCTCGATCATCAGTTTCGCGTTGCTGTGATGCGCCATCTCATCAATGCCCTCTTCCTCGACGAAAAGGAAGAACCCGTCGCGGTCGCGGGAGAGAATGTCGAGAGCTTTCTTCGCCATCACCGGAAGCCGAACCGACGGCTCGTAGAGATCCCCATTGCCCTCATTGGCGTGTTCGAACATCTCCTCATTGGCGAACAGTCCCAGCACCTTGCCGCGCTTCACCTTCTTCATTTCCGCAGCATTGCGCACGTACTTGTAGCCGAGTTGCTGAGCCCGGTCCACCAGGTTGCCCTTCGTGCCCTTGCTCTGCTCGGTCGGATCCTTCGGCGGATTGTCAGGCCATGCACCCGGATTGCCGGCGGGGTACCACCAGTCCTCACCGCCGCCGAGCACGACGTCGACCCTGGTCTGTTCGATGATCTGCCGGGCGATCTCACTCTGGTCGGAACGGTTCGCCACGTGGGCCGAGAAGGCGCCCGGCGAGGCGTCCGTCACCTGGGAGGTGGTGACGAGACCGGTCGACTTGCCGGCGGCCCGAGCCCGCTCGAGCAGGCTGGTGACCGGCTTGCCGTCGCTGTCGACGCCGATGGCTCCGTTGTAGGAGCGGACGCCGGTGGCATAGGCGGTGGCCGCGGCGGCCGAGTCCGTGACCGCTTCGTCCTTGTCGGCCGACTCGGTGTGCACCAGGCCGGCGTACTGCATCTTGTTCATCGTCAGTTCACCACCCTGGCCCTTGAGAGCGAGACGGATCAGCTCACGATGAGCGATACCCATGCCGTCGCCCTGGATGAAGATGACGTTTCGGGCGCGGTTGCCTGCCGAAACCTTGGCGCGCACGCCATCCGGAGCGCTACTGCGATCGGGTGCCGAGTTCGGGGCCTGCGGTTGGGTCGCCGGACTCGCCTGGGTCGCCACCGGTCCGGACAGCGACGAGGCGAGAAGGGCTGCGGCGGCCACCGCCGCCACGCCCCCGCCGCGGCCGGCGAGGACCGTCCACGGCGCGCTCGATTTGTTGGGCATAGTGCCTCCTGGGGTAACGGGCGACGTCGGTGTCGCCTGCCCGGATATTAGGAGACCTAAGCCCCGATGTCACCGAAATCAGATGATTCGTCCGGATCCCGAATCCCATCCCCCCGCGACCTGGTCAAGCGGAGGATTCGTCAAGTGACGAAATTTTGGGACGCCGCGCGACGGTCTCAGCTCTACACCCGTGGGCGCGAAATATCGCCCGGAAAGCGCTTTAGCGCCTCAACGCATCGGTCGGAGAGATCGGATGAGTCGAGGCGGGGTTTGAACTGCACAGCGCATGACGAGGCCCGGTCCTGATTGGTTGGTCGCCGAGACGGACAGGGTGTCCGAGTAGCGCTCGGCTCACCTCGACCGGCCGCTTTTCAGCCGCCGGAGACGTCCGACTCGGCGTCGGCGATATCGGCATCCCCCAGGCACTGGGAATCCAGCCAGCCGTAGGGCAGCACCACCCGTTCGCGAGCCGAACCCTGGCGTCCGCGCGGTGAGCCGAGTTCCGCGCTCGGGAACTCCACCTCCGGATCGAGCTGCTCGAGCAAACCAGCCAGCTCGGCCAGCGTCGACACCATCGCCAGGCGGCGGCGCAGCTCGGCGCCGACCGGGAACCCCTTGAAGTACCAGGCCATGTGCTTGCGCAGGTCGCGCATGCCGTGGGTCTCGCCGTCCAGCCCGACCAGCAGCTCGGCGTGCCGGTAGACCATCGCGGCGACCTCGCCGAGATTCGGCAGCGGCGGCGCCGGATCGCCGGCAAAGGCGGCCGCGAGGTCACGGAACAGCCACGGACGGCCCAGGCATCCCCGTCCAATCACGACTCCTGCGCACCCGGTGCGTTCCATCATCGCCCGCGCGTCCGGCGCCTCCCAGATGTCGCCATTGCCGAGCACCGGAATGTCGGTCGCCGCCACCAGCTCGGCGATCCGGTCCCAGTCGGCGTAGCCGCCGTAGGACTGCTTGACGGTCCGGGCATGCAACGCGATCGCGGCGCAACCGGACTCGGCGGCGATCCGCCCGGCGTCCAGGAAGGTCTCGTGGTCGGCGTCGATCCCGATCCGGGTCTTCATGGTGACCGGGACGCCGTACGGCTCAGCGGCCTTCACCGTCGCGCTCAGGATGGCGGCCAGCCGATCCCGCTTCCAGGGCAGCGCTCCCCCACCGCCGCGACGGGTCACCTTCGGCACCGGGCAGCCGAAGTTGAGGTCGACGTGGTTGACCCCGAACTCGTCGCACAGGATGGCGGTGGCCTTCGCCATCACGTCCGGGTCGACCCCGTAGAGCTGCACCGACCTGGTGGTCTCCCCAGGGTCGAAGCACAGCATCGAGAAGGTCCGCGGAATGCGCTCGACGATCCCGCGTGAGGTGATCATCTCGCAGACGTACAGGCCGGCACCCTGCTCGCGGCACAGCTGCCGGTAGGCGGCGTTGGTGATCCCAGCCATCGGAGCCAGCACCACCGGCGGGTCGACCTGGACGGTCCCCAGCCGCAGCGGCGCCGGGAGCAAGGAGGTCTGCTGCAACGCGGGCATCCGCCAACCCTAACCTCACCCCCCGCGCTCGCCTAACTATTTCGGGCTCGCCGAATTCAGCGAGCCCTGTTTAGTTCGGGGAGCGCTCATGCACCGGCACGGCCGACTTCCTCAGAGATCCGATAACGGACGAAGGCCGGGATCGCCACGGCAGCGACCACGACGCCGACGATCACCAGGACGCCACCCAGCGTCGTCGTGGCGGCCGTCCCGATCCCCTCGGCGGCCCAGCCGTGCAGCACGTCGGCGATCCGCGGGCCACCGGCGACCACCACGATGAACACGCCCTGCAGCCGTCCGCGCACCGCGTCGTCCGCGGCGACCAGCAGCATCGACTGGCGGAACGCGGCGGACGCCATGTCGGCGGCCCCGCCGAACGCCAGGGCTCCGACCGCGATGGCGAGCATCGCGGTCGGCAACGACGGCGCGAACCAGACCGCCACACCGGTGATCACGACGGCCACGCCCCACCCGATCACGCTCCACACCACGGCGAGGCCCTGGCGATCCACCCGGGACACCCAGCCCGACAGCACCCCACCCAGGACCGCACCCGCCGGCATCGCCGCGAATAGCAGGGCGAATGCGAGTCCACCCGCGGCGGGCCCACCGAAGCTCTCGTGCGCGATCTGCGGGAACAGTGCGCGCGGCATCCCGAAGACCATCGCGATGCCGTCGACCAGGAACGAGGTGAGCAGGATCGGGTGACCCAGCAGGTAGCCGAGCCCGCTCAGCACCGACCGCAGGCCCGGCGTCCCCTTGCGTTCGAGAACGGGCAGCTTCGGCAGCTTGATCACCGCCCAAAGGGTGGCCAGCAGGCAGATCGTGTCGATCAGGTACAGCAGCGGGAAGCCGAACACCGGGATCAGAGCACCGCCGACCAGCGGACCGGCGATCGCGCCGGCGCTCATCACCGTCATGTTCAGCGAGTTGGCGGCCGGCAGCTGATCCAAGGGGATGAGCGCGGGCAACACCGCCGTCCGGGTCGGTTGATTGATCGCGAAACAGGCCTGCTGGACGGCGTAGACGACCAGCAGCAGCCACACGTTGCCGAGGTTCGCCTCGGCGAGCAGCCAGAAGGCACCGCTGGTGGCGATCAGCCCCACAGTGGTGACGATCAACAGACTGCGCCGGTCGAAGTGATCGGCCAGGGCGCCGCCCCACAGCCCGAAGACGATCAGCGGCACCAGCCCGAACAAGCCGGTCAGACCCACCATCGCCGAGCTTCCGGTGAGGCTGTAGATCTGCGCGGGCACCGCCACCACCGTGAGCTGGGCCCCGATCACCGTGACGATGTTGGCGACCCAGAGCCGGCGGAAATCCGGGACCTGCAGCGGGCGGACGTCCGCCAGGAAGGCCCGCATTCGTTCACGCACCCACGTAGCCAACCACCGGCGTTCTGCCCCGCCGGCGCGGTCTCGACCCGCGACCCGCAAGGCGCCGGGACGCGCCGCCGCTCGGCACCCCGTCGCGGCGAGGCGAGTCTGACATCGACACCCGAGTCAGGCCCCGACCGGCACGGCCCGCTTGCCTAGGGTGGCCAGCGGGTCCACTCTGGGGTCGATATCAGAGCAACCCTCGACAAGGGTCTGCGGGCGAGGGACGCTGGAGGATGAGCACCGAGCGGGCACGCGTCGCGGACGCCTTTCGGGCCGCGCCCCGAGAGGGTTTCCTGCCACCCGGGCTGCGCCACCGCGCCGCGCTCGACGCTCCGCTGCCGATCGGGCACGGTGCCACCAACTCCCAGCCCTGGACGGTGCGGTTCATGCTGGAGCGCCTGCAGGTACCCGTCTCCGCCCGGGTACTGGACGTCGGCAGCGGCTCCGGCTGGACGACCGCCCTGCTCGCCCACCTGACCGGATCCACCGGCTCGGTGCTCGGTGTCGAGGTGGTGCCGGAGTTGGTCGAGCTCGGCCGGGCCAACCTCGCCGCGCTCGACCTGCCCTGGGCGCGCATCGAACTCGCGCTGCCCGGCACGCTCGGTCTTCCTGGGCTCGGACCGTTCGACCGCATCCTGGTGTCCGCCGATGCCGGCGCGATTCCCACGGAACTGGAGCAGCAGCTCGCCACCGGCGGCCGGATGGTGCTGCCGGCCGCCGGCGTGATGTGGACGGTGCTTCGCGACCAGGACGGCTGGCGGCGCGAGCCCGACCACGACCACCGGTTCAGCTTCGTGCCCCTGGTCTGAGGAGCCGCGAAGGTCCCGGAAGGCTCGAACAAGGAGACCACCGCCGGCTGACCCTGATTCGGCCCCGCTGGTTGAACTCAGTCCCAACCACGAAGTCGACGCTGGCCGCGAAGGCTCTCGACAACTCGACCAACGTAGTCGTCGGCGACATCCTGCTCGACATCTGAACCGCGGGGACGGTTCTTCTCGGTCCATTTCGGATGCTCACCAGCTCGCCCAGGGCACGAGCGCGGCTCGCCATGGTGCGCCTGCAGATAACGATCGGAATCGGGCACGGATGACCGTGCCCGATCCCGATCCTTATTCCGGCTGTCCGGGTCAGCTCAGGCTGATGTCGCCGGTGCCGGTACGCGCGATGATCTCGATGTGGTCCTGGCCCTCGGCCGGCTCACCCCGTCCGCCGATCCGGCTGGTGACGTCGCCCAGCGGGCTGCTCAGGTCCTGCCAAACCGGAACGCCGGACGGCACCGTGACGATGATGTCGCCGGCGCCCGTCCTGGACTGCCAGCGGCCACCGGCGACATGGGCGCTGACATCGCCCGCACCGGTGCTCACCTCGGTCGAACCGAGGCAGGAATCGAGCCGGACGTCACCGCCGCCGGTGGTCACCGTGACGTCACCCTCGGTGCGCCCGACGTGAATATCACCACCGCCGGTCTTGATCGTGCCGGACGCGATCGCCCCGACATGCACGTCCCCGCCACCGCTGTGGACGCGTCCCTCACCCAGGCTGTCGATGCTGATCTCGCCGCCGCCCGTGTCGAGGTTGCCCTGTGCGGCCCGGTTGGCGCGGATGTCGCCGCCACCGGTGTGCACGACGACATCACCGGCATCGTCGAACCTGACGTCGCCGCCACCGGTTCGGGCCCGGAGTTCACCCGAGCGACCGTCGATCACGATGTCGCCGCCGCCGATCTTCAACTCCAGGTCGGCGCCCTCGGGAACCAGCACGTCCAGCCGCAGCCGGACGGTGTTGCCGGCACCGATGGTGAAACCGCCGAGCTGGAACGAGAAGCCGAAGCCGGGATTCTCGGCGGCGATCAAGGCAGGGATGTTCACGATGATCTCCCGCCCGTCGGCGCGGGCCTCGACGCCGGCCAGGTCGACCGCAGCAGCGGCGGTCAGCGTGACGCTGGTCTGCCCGGGTGCCGCTTCGTGCCGCACGAAGACGTCGGCGTGGTGCGCCTGCAGCCGCAGCCTGGGCAGCTCGTCGGTGCCGAACTCCCAGGTGTGGCGCGTGGTGGTGCTGGTGTTCACGGTTCCTCCTCAGGCCCAGCCGGTGATCCGGCGGGACGAGTTGCGATGGTCGGTGCGTGGGGCCTGGGCGGCACGGCGGACCGCCTGCACGATCCAGGTGTTGAGTGACTGTTCCGCCGCCTGGGCGAGGCCTTCGGCGCGTCGCTTGAGTTGTTCCGGCAACCGGACGGTGACCCGCGCGGTGCCCACGTCGTCCCCGCTCGCGAGTGGCTCTGGCGTCGTCGGTTCGGACGGCGCCGCCGCCTGCTCGTGCACGTGCAGGACGGGCTCACGGCCGTCCATCCGCACGGTGATCACCGCCGTTGCCAGCTCGCCGGTCAGCTGCGCGGCGGCGTCTGCGAGTAGTTGGGTCATCGCCAAGCGCAGCGCCGGCTCGACCGCCACCGCCACCCGGCTGGTGATCTCCTTCGTGACGTCGTCGGCGAGCGCGGTCGCTTTCTCCAGATCGACCGCGACTGCCGCCAGATAGGGATTCAGATCCATGACGCCATCATGACGCCTTCGTGACATCATTTCAAGAGTGATCGCGTCATTCGTGCGTCACGATGGCGCCATGGTGACGCAAGGGCGTGTCGTCGGCCGATCGCTGTGCTCTCGGGTCCGGCGAAGCCATCCATGAACCGTGCGCGCCCACTAGGCTGCCCGCCATGAGCTTCGTCGTGCATTTCGTGACGGCCGAAACCGCCGCCCTGCCTGATCCGCTCCAGGCCGGCGACGAGACGTCCGACGCCCCAGCCGAACTGACCCCGGAGGAGATCGCAACCTGGGACGGGCTGCACCCCCGCCTGGTGGAGCTGCTGCCCGCGGGCTCACACGACGTCGCCCAGAACCATTTCTCCCGGCAGCTCGTCCATGACCCGTCCGGGCTGATGGTGACCTGGACGCACGACGACTACCAGGCATCGCTGCCGTTCTGGTCGGTGAACGCCTCCGCCGAGACCTTCGGCGTGCTGGTGCGCCTTACCGAGGCGATCGAGTCCGGCACCGGGCTGATCGGTGTGGACGAGATCAGCCACGGCCGGTTCCTTGACCATCACACCGACGTCAAGGCGTCCTTCGAGGCGATCGCGGACGGTTTCGAAGAGGCGATGGACAGCCAGACGGTCCTCGGCTGGTTGCGCAACCTCTTCCACAAGCGGTCCTGAAAAATCCGCTGATCGGGGCCTCCCGATCGCCGGTCGAGCGTGCCCCGCAGATCGCCGGTCGAGCGTGTCGACACCCCTGCCGCCGCTCGCCAGGACACCTCACCCCGAACATGAGGAGAGCCGGGTCGTGGACGCCATCTGCGCCACAGCCCGGCTCGATCCTGTCTTCACCGACCGACAGGTTCCCCCGCCGTTCCTCGCGTCCCCCGATCGCGGTCCCGGCCCTGTCTTGCGGTGCCTGTGCCCCCCGGCACAACAAGAACTCTGCCGGACGCCCCTCAACGGAACATCGGCGGAACCTCAAGAAGGGCGCAAGATTCCCTGCTGACGCGCCCACCCCTCCATCGCTCGCCGGATTACGGCTCGCCGAACTCAGCGAGCGCTACGTAGTTCGGCGAGCGGTGGGTGCGGGGTCAGGGTTCAGCAGCCGAGCAGCCGCTGCGCCAGGTAACCCTGCACCTGGTCGAGCGCGACCCGCTCCTGGGTCATGGTGTCCCGCTCACGGACGGTGACCGCCTGGTCGTCCAGAGTGTCGAAGTCGACCGTGACGCAATACGGGGTGCCGATCTCGTCCTGGCGGCGGTAGCGGCGTCCGATCGCCTGGGCGTCGTCGAACTCGATGTTCCAGTGCCGGCGCAGGGACGCCGCCAGGTCGCGGGCGGCCGGCGACAGCCGCTCGTTGCGGGACAGCGGCAGCACCGCCACCTTCACCGGCGCCAGCCGCGGATCGAGCTTGAGCACCACCCGGGTATCCACGCCGCCCTTGGTGTTGGGAGCCTGGTCCTCGGTGTAGGACTCGACCATGAACGCCATCAGCGAGCGAGTCAGGCCGGCAGCCGGCTCGATCACGTACGGCAGGTAGCGCTCACCCTTGGCCTGGTCGAAGTAGGACAGGTCGGATCCCGAATGCTTGGAATGCGTGCCGAGGTCGAAATCGGTCCTGTTGGCGATGCCTTCGAGTTCGCCCCAACCGTCCCCTCCGGCGAAGCCGAAGTTGTACTCGATGTCCACGGTCCGCTTGGAGTAGTGCGACAGCTTCTCCTTCGGGTGCTCGTAGTGGCGCAGGTTGTCCCGGTTGATGCCGAGGTCGGCGTACCAGTCGGTGCGCGCGTCGATCCAGTGCTGGTGCCATTCCTCGTCGGTGCCCGGCTCGACGAAGAACTCCATCTCCATCTGCTCGAACTCGCGGGTCCGGAAGATGAAGTTGCCCGGCGTGATCTCGTTGCGGAAGCTCTTGCCGACCTGGCCGATGCCGAACGGCACTTTCACCCGGGCCGAGTTCTCGACGTTCTTGAAGTTGACGAAGATGCCCTGCGCGGTCTCCGGACGCAGGTAGTGCAGCCCGGACTCGTCCTCGATGACGCCGAGGTAGGTCTTCAGCATCATGTTGAAGTCGCGGGGGGCGGTGAACCGTCCCAGAGTGCCGCACTCGGGGCAGTTGATCTCCTCGAGCCCGGACGGCGCCCGCCCCTTCTTGTGCTCGAAGTTCTCCTCCAGCTGGTCGGAGCGGAACCGCTTGTGACAGTTCAGGCACTCGGTCAGCGGGTCGGAGAACACCCCGACGTGCCCGGACGCCACCCATACCTGCCGCGGCAGGATGATCGAGGAATCCAGGCCGACCACGTCGTCGCGGCCCTGCACCACGGCCTTCCACCACTGCCGCTTGATGTTCTCTTTCAGCTCGACGCCGTAGGGACCGTAGTCCCAGGCAGCCCGGGTGCCGCCGTAGATCTCGCCGCAGGGGTAGACGAACCCCCGCCGCTTGCACAGGCTGATGACATTGTCGAGGCGACTGGCCACGAGAAACTCCTTGTGAGTCGATGTATGCCCGGCTGGCACGCAAGGGACCACGTTACCGTGAACCCGGCGCCGCCCCCGCCAATCCCGCGGCCCTAGCCCAGGCGAGGCAGGTTCTCGCCCACGGCGTCCGGCGCGTCGTAGGCACCCGGCTCGTCGATCGCCCGGCTCAGCAGCGGCACTAGGACGACCTTCGCCTCGTAGCCGTTGAATGCCCGGCGGTAGGAGCCGACGTTCGCCCAGTGTCCGACGATCGCCCACAGGTCCGGCTCATCCAGGTTGCGGACGAGTTCTATCGACTCGGCGCCCTCCCGGGTGGCCATGAAGTCGACCGCAGTCCTCGCTCGGCGGAAGAAGTCGTCCTCGTCCGCCGGACTCACCCGGAACCTGTTCACGGCCAGCATCGACCCAGGCTATCGGGGACGCGACCTCGACCGATCCGTTGGTTGCGCCGTCACACGCCTTTGGCGGCCCGCCAGGGTCGCGACGAGTCCGACCAAAGCACACCAATGCTTCTCAGCGGTCGACGTGGCTCAGCGTCCGCAGCCCGCGCTCCAGATGCCAGTTCGCGAAGGCGCTGACCAGCCCGCTGGCGGTGCGTTGCGAGCGGTCGTCGACATCGCGGGTGGCCGTCCAGTCGCCGGTGAGCAACGCGGTCAGATAGGCCAGGACGGTCGGCGGCGGCAGCGCCGAACCCGGCGGGCGGCAGCGCCGGCAGACCATGCCGCCGGCCTGCGGGTTGAACGCCTCGTGCGGCCCCGGCGCCCCGCATTTGGCGCAGTCGGACAGGCTGGGCGCCCATCCGGCCACGGCCACCGCGCGCAGCAGATAGGAGTCCATGATCATGGTGGCCGGCCGCGGCCCGTCGCTGGTGCCGGCGGTCAGCGCGTTGAGCGCGCCGACCAGCAGCAGGAACTGCTGCAGCGACGGTTCACGCTCCTCGGAGACCAGTCGATCGGCGGTCTCCAGGATCACCTGGCCGGTCGTGTAGGCGGTGTAATCGCCGCCGAGCGGCTCGGTGTAGGCGTGCAGGGTCACCGCCTGGGTGACCACGTCGAGGGTGCGTCCGGTGGCGAACTGGGCATCGATGTGGCTGAACGGCTCCAGCCGTCCGCCGAACTTCGACGACGTGCGCCGCACCCCCTTGGCCACCGCGCGGATCTTGCCGTTGCGCCGGGACAGCAGCGTGATGATCCGGTCGGCCTCACCCAGCTTGTGGGTGCGCAGCACGACCGCCTCGTCACGATAGGTGGGCACGGTTCATTGTCACCCATGGTCAACGGCCGGCGCGGGAGCCGCCCGCGAGTGGCGGGGTGCGAGGTGGGGACGGGCGCTACCCGGCGACGGTGACGAAGCGGGCCTCGACCGCACCGCTCACCATCAGGTCCTCGGGCTGGATCTCGATGCCGGCCAGGTCATCGGTCATCATCGCCGAGCGCATCATCCCCGGCTGGGGCATGCCTCCGAACGACTCCACCGCCGGCCGCTGCCCGAGCAGGCCGGGATCGGCCAGCTTGACGAACGTCACCGCGTCCTCGCCGGCGGCGCGCGCCATCGCCAGGGCACGGTCCCGGGCCTGCTCGACCGCCCTGGTCAGGCAGGTGTTCTCCAGTTCGCGGCGGGTGGCGTCGGTGAGTCGCCACTCGACCCGGTTCAGCTCCAGGCCCTCCAGTGCACCCAGGTGGGCGGCGAGGTCGGCCAGCGCGGTGAAGTCGGTGAAGTCGGCACGAACCTCGGCGTGCGCGCGGTAGATCGGCGGCTGCTGCCGGCCTCGCGAGACCGGACGCCACGACGAGGTGGTGATCGGGCGCACCACGATCTGACCCACCTTGCCGTCCTCCTGCAGCCGGGTGAGTTCGGCATGCAGCCGCTGCACGACCGACGTCGCGGCCCGCAGCACCTCGTCCTTGTGTCCCGCCTCGGCCTGGGCGCTCGCGTGCAGGCGTCCGATCTCGGGCTGGACGGTCTCCTCGTGCGTACCCTGGACGCTGATCTCCATCGCGGGCTCCTCTCTCCGGTGCCGAGCGTAGCCGCCGCCGATCAGCCCAGCAGGACCCGCACCACGTTCGGCCGGCCCGGGGTGTCGCGGCCACCAGCGCCCACACCGGTCCGCGTCACCGGCGTCGGCGGCTCGGGCAGACAGGCTCGCGCGAAGCTGCGCAGCAGTGCCGTCCCGGTCGGCGTGGCCAGCTCACCCAGGCCGCGGCCCCCGACCACCCGGGCCGGTTCCTCGGTGAGCGCCCCGGCCGCATCGCTGACGCCGCCGACCGGCACGTAGCGGTCGGCCAGATGACGAAGCGGATGCGGGTCGTCGGCGGGTGGTTCAGCGGCGTCGCCGGACTGCTGCGGATGGGTCGTTGCCCAGCCGCGGGCGAGTTCGGCGACCGGTGGCGTCGGCACCTCAAGGTCACCGTGAGAGGTGCGGATCCGTCCCGATCCCAACGCCAGCGGCGACCCGGTCACCGAGTCGATACCGAGCAGCCGCAGCGCTTCGCAGTCACCGACGATGTCGGTAAGCACATCGAGCGCGGCCAGGTCCGGCATCGCCACCTCGTCGACCGGCAGGCCGTAGCCGCGGCCGTAGGCCTCACCGAGCAGTTCCAGCGTCCGCAGCGCCATCGAGCGCGTCCGCTCGTGCAGCGCCGCCCTCTCCACCCGCGCGCGCAGCTGGGGCATGGTCTGCGGGGCGTCGCCGTCGGCAGCGATCTCGACGTGCATCTTGGTGGCCGGCAAACCGGCCCGCAGGACCCTCTCGCTGCGCAGCACGACGCCCTCGCCGGCGACGGCACGGACGGCCAGCTGGACCGCCGCCAGGTCCGCGCCGGCATCGACCAGAGCGCCCATCAACATGTCGCCGGCGACCCCGGCGCTGACGTCCAACCACGCGTGCACGCACGCCATCATCGCGCATCGCGACGGGTAGTCTGCGGAGGTGCCCAAGCCCGTCCGTCCACCGGTGCCGCACCCCAGCGGCGCCCGCCCCCCGCAGCTGCCGCGCAAGGCCGTCCCCGAGCATGTCGCGATCGTCATGGACGGCAACGGACGCTGGGCCAAGGCCCGCAACCTGCCCCGCACCGAGGGCCACGCGCGCGGCGAGGACGCGCTGTTCGACGTGATCGAAGGCGCGGTCGAGATCGGGCTGAAGTACCTGTCGGCCTACGCGTTCTCCACCGAGAACTGGCGCCGCTCCCCCGATGAGGTGCGCTGGCTGATGGGCTTCAACCGCGACGTCATCCACCGCCGCCGCGATCAGCTGGACGCCATGGGCGTCCGGATCCGCTGGGCGGGACGGCGTCCGAAACTCTGGCGCTCGGTGATCCGTGAACTCGAGGAGGCCGAGGAGCAGAGCCGGGACAACACCGTCCTGACCCTGCAGTTCTGCGTCAACTACGGCGGACGCGCCGAGATCGTGGACGCCGCCCGCGCCATCGCCAAGGCCGCCCAGGCCGGACGCCTCGACCCCGACCACCTGACCGAGAAGTCGTTCCGGAAGTTCCTCGACGAGCCGGAGATCCCCGACGTCGACCTCTTCGTCAGGTCGTCCGGCGAGCAGCGGACGTCCAACTTCCTGGTCTGGCAGTCGGCCTACGCCGAGATGGTGTTCCTGGACCGGCTGTGGCCCGATTTCGACCGCCGCGACCTGTGGCGGGCCATCGAGCTGTACGCCTCCCGCGACCGGCGCTACGGCGGCGCGGTGCCGAACGTCGTCTCCTGAGGCCCACCGCCGGTGGCACTTGGCGGGCCCCTATCGGCGCCGGCGAGCCGAGGCCTCGGCGGGCTCGACCAGCGAGGGTCATCGCAGGCTACGCTCGCGCGCATGAAAGAGGGTAGCCAGAGCTTCCGAGCCACCGAAGTCCTGCTGATCTGTGCCGCGGTCGTGTTCGCCGCGACGAGCATCACCCAGACCGTGCTCTGCACCGGAGTGGACGCTGTGGAGTGCGCGTTCGGCCCGTTCGGCGACCGCCGCCCTCTGGGCCTGGAGATTCTGCGGATCGCCGGGCCGGTGCTGCTGGCGGGTGCCTGGCTCGTCTTGGTGTTCACTCAGCGGTGGCGGTGGTGGGTCCGGCTGCTGGCCGCCGCACCGTCGGTGTTGACGCTGGTCGACCTGGTCCTGTCGATGCAACCGCCCGTGGTCGTCGACTCGGGCGACGAATCCGTCTCGACGGTGGTGTGGCTCGGCTTCTCAGCGGGAATCGAGGTCGGCGCGGTGGTTGCGCTGCTGGCGATCCTGACCACGCCCGCCCGGGGGATCGCTCTGTCACGAGTGATCCTGCTGCTCGTCGCGTCGACCAGTGCCGGCTATCTGCACACGTTCATCGGTGGCGTGATCGCCAGCGCAGTCGGGACCAGGCCGTGGCCGGAGTCCTTCACCGGCGGCTTCGTGACGGCAGCGAGCATCGCCATTCCCACCCTTGTCAGCATTGCCCTCGGCTTCGTCAAACGCCGATCCAGCGACGAGCAAACCTTCCCGGTCGTGCTCACCGCACCCCGAGCGGGTGGTTTTCTGCTCACCGAGTTGCTACTCATCGCCGCATCGGGGGTGGTCGTCGGGGTTACCTACCTCGGCTGGGTGCCGTGCGCCGGATCGATGCTCGAGGGCACCCAGTTCGATCCCACTCCGCACGATTGGAACTTCAGCCAGGCCTGTCACGAGGCGATGGATCACGGCGACGGCTTCCCGATCTCCAGCTGGTTGGAGTCACCCTTGCAGCAGACGGTGAACGGGCTCAGCGCGATCGCCCTGCTGCTGCTCGGCGTCGCCTGGCTGATGCTGGTGCGCAACTGGGGCATCCGAGGCCGAATCCGAATGCTGTTGGCCTCGCTACCGGGCCTGTTCAACCTGTGGCTCGCCGTGATCGCCACCGCGGCGTTCATCTGGCCTCCCGCCGAGACTCCCACGGCCGCCAGCACCACAATCCTGCTGATGGACGTCGCCGGCTTCGTCGGCGCAATCGTCCTGCTGACGGGCAGCCCGACGTCCCTTCCGGCGGGCAGCGGGATCCGGGTCATCTTCGTGACGCTCGCCGTGACCGCGCCGAGCCTCGGCCACCTATTGACCGACTACATCGTGATGGCCGGCTTCAGCGAGGCGAACTGGGATTCACCGCCCGGAACCGGCTATCTGACCGCGTTCAGCATCGCCCTCTTCGCGCTCCTCAGCATGATCGTCGGGGTGATCGCCCGGCTCTGGACGAACCTCCGGCCCTCGCCCGTCCTGGAGCAGCCGGCGCCCGCCGGCTGAACCCGGCGACGTCGTCCTCGGATACCCGACGGCCCGGCACGCTAGCCCCACGCACAGGCCTCAGTCAGCGCCGAATTCCATGCCGGCGCTGTCGGTGGCCTGCTCGACCTCGGCGTCCAGGACGGTCGCCTCGATCTCGGTGATGCCGCGGGCGGCACCTTCCTCCAGCTCGCCGACCAGGGACGACACCGCGCCCCCGACCAGGCCGAGCTGGGCGTACTGCTCGAGCCTGGTGCGGGAGTCGGCGATGTCGAGGTTGCGCATGGTGAGCTGGCCGATGCGGTCGGTGGGGCCGAACGCGGCGTCGCCGACCCGCTCCATGGAGAGCTTCTCCGGGTGGTACGACAGCGACGGGCCGGACGTGTCCAGCAGCGAGTAGTCGTCGCCACGACGCAGCCGCAGGGTCACCGAACCGGTGACCGCCGAGCCGACCCAGCGCTGCAGCGACTCCCGCAGCATCAGCGACTGCGGGTCGAGCCAGCGACCCTCGTACATCAGCCGGCCGAGCTTGCGGCCCTCGGCGTGGTAATTGGCCAGTGTGTCCTCGTTGTGGATCGCGTTCAGCAGCCGCTCGTAGGCGATGTGCAGCAGCGCCATGCCGGGCGCCTCGTAGATGCCGCGGCTCTTGGCCTCGATGATCCGGTTCTCGATCTGGTCGGACATGCCGAGGCCGTGCCGTCCGCCTATCGCGTTCGCCTCGCGAACGAGTGCGACGGCGTCAGGGAAAACCACCCCGTTGATCGAGACCGGACGGCCCTGCTCGAAGGCAATGGTGACGTCCTCGGTGGCGATCTCCACCGACGGCTCCCAGAACCGCACGCCCATGATCGGCTCGACGATCTCGATGCTGGCGTTCAGCGATTCCAGATCCTTCGCCTCGTGGGTGGCGCCCCAGATGTTGGCGTCGGTGGAGTACGCCTTCTCCTTGGAGTCGCGGTAGGGCAGACCGCGCTCGTGCAGCCACTGGCTCATCTCAGTACGGCCGCCGAGTTCGCTGACGAAGGCGTGGTCGAGCCACGGCTTGTAGATCCGCAGCCGCGGGTTGGCCAACAGCCCGTAGCGGTAGAACCGCTCAATGTCATTGCCCTTGTAGGTGGAGCCGTCGCCCCAGATCCAGACGTCGTCGTCGCGCATCGCCCGGACCAGCATCGTGCCCGTGACGGCCCGGCCGATCGGGGTCGTGTTGAAGTAGGTGCGGCCCGCGCTGCGAATGTGGAAGGCGCCACAGACCAGCGCGACCAGGCCCTCTTCGACCATCGCGGCGGTGCAGTCGACCATCCGGTAGACCTCGGCCCCGTACTCGGCGGCACGCCCCGGAACAGAATCGATGTCGGGCTCGTCGTACTGACCCAGGTTCGCCGTGTAGGTGCAAGGGATCGACCCCTTCTCGCGCATCCACGCGACGGCCACCGAGGTGTCCAGACCACCGGAGAAGGCGAGGCCGACGCGCTCGCCGAGGGGAAGTTCCGTCAAGACCTTGGGCATGGACCCGATCCTAGAGCCGCCCGGCTTGGGCCGATGGCGCGGTCTCACCTGTCTGGAGCTGCTCGGCCAGCCGCCAGGATTCGCGTCCGCACTCGGTCAGCATCTGGTCCCCGATCGCCTTCATGGCCAGCCGCATCGAGGCCCGCAACTCCGGGATCGGGATCATCGGGAAGGACACCGCGAGGGCCGCGAAGCCGTGCACCGTGCCCCACAGGGTCAGGGTGAGCACCTGGACGTCCTGCGGCTTGATCAGGCCGTCGTCCATCGCGGCCTCGATGTTCGCCGCGAGTGCCCGCAGGCTCGGGTCCTGACCCGGGTCGGCGTCGGTGACCACAGCGGTGCGACCCGTTCCCATGAACAGGATCCGGTACAACGCCGGATGGTCGGACGCCCAATGCAGCAGGGCATGGCCACGCCTCACCAGCTGCAGCACCGAGCCGCCGGGCAACCCGGCCACATCGGCCTCGATATGGTCGCCCAGCCTTTGGAACTCGACCTCGCAGGCCTGCCGGAGCAGGTCGGTCTTGGTCGGAAAATAGTAGTAGAGAGCTGGTGGGGTGCAGCCCACACGCTCGACGACCGAATCGATCGACACGGAGTCGACGTCACCGGTGCCGATCAACAGCTCGATAACGGTTTCCAGGATGTCCTGTCGCAGTTGCCCGCGTGGACGACGCGCCACTTCGTCCCCTTTAAGGTCCCTGTCGGCATGCCCGACCGGACGGGGGGTGACCGGGGGTGCCAACCGAGATAGAACTATCAAACAATCGGGGTCGGCATCAACTTCAGCGCGCCGCGGGCCCTCAACTCGTCGCCGTCGGGGCCGGCCCAGCCGTCCGTGATCAGGACGCAAAGACGCCGGCCGAGCGTGCCGAAACCCCTTGTCAAAGAGGTCTGCGCGACAAGCTCGACCGGCGTGCTGCGTCAGTCGCGGGTGCGTGCCGCCCGGTTGATGGCTCCGATGACGGCCTTCTGCGCCGCGGTGGTGATCGACTCGTGCATGCCGACGCCCCAGATCACCCGGGTGTCGTCGCCATGCCCGATCTCGGTCTCCACGTAGGCGACCGCGACGGCGTCCGTGCCCGAGGAGAGCGCGTGCGAGGTGTAGTCCAGCACCCGCACCTCGTAGCCGAGGATGCTGACGGCGTCGGCGAAGGCGTCCAGCGCGCCGTTTCCCTCGCCGACCAGGGTCTTCTCGACGCCCTTCACCCGCACGTTGGCGGTCACCGTGTAGCGGCCGCCATTGGCGATGTCGGGCACGCTGATCAGGTCCAGCGGCTCGGTGTCGCTGAGGTACTCAGCGGTGAAATAGCTCCACAGCTGGTCGGGCGTCACCTCGCCGCCCTCGGCGTCCATGTGCTGCTGGACGACGCGGCTGAACTCCATCTGCAGGCGCCGCGGCAGCTCCATGTGGTGCTCGGACTTCATGATGTAGGCCATGCCGCCCTTGCCGGACTGGCTGTTCACCCGGATCACGGCCTCGTAGCTGCGTCCGACGTCGTGCGGATCGACCGGCAGATACGGCGCCTCCCAGGGAACCTCGTGAATCCCCTTGCCCTCGGCGGCGGCCTGTTTGGCCAACGCGTCCAGGCCCTTCTTGATGGCGTCCTGATGGGAGCCCGAGAAGGCTGTGTAGACCAGATCCCCCGCGTACGGGTGGCGCGGATGGACCGGCAGGTTGGTGCAGTACTCCACCGTGCGACGGATCTCGTCGATGTCGGAGAAGTCGATCTGTGGGTCGATGCCCTGGCTGAACAGGTTCATGCCCAGGGTCACCAGGCATACGTTGCCCGTCCGCTCGCCGTGGCCGAACAGACAGCCCTCGACGCGGTCCGCGCCGGCCATGACGCCCAGTTCGGTAGCCGCCACCGCTGTCCCGCGATCGTTGTGCGGGTGCAGCGAGATCGCCACGTGTGCGCGGTTGCGGACGTGACGGGCGAAATACTCGATCTGGTCGGCATAGGTGTTGGGCGTGGACCGCTCGACGGTCGCGGGCAGGTTCAGGATAATTTCGCGGCCCTCGGACGGTTGCCAGACGTCCATGACCGCGTTACACACCTCCACCGCGTAATCGGTCGGAGTCTGGGTGAAGATCTCCGGGGAGTACTGGTAACCGAACTCGACCTCGCCCAGATTCTGCTCGGCGTACTTCATCACCAGTTCGGTGCCCCGGGTGGCCAGTGCGATGCACTGCGCCTCGTCGATGCCGAATACCACCCGCCGGAACAGTTCCGCGGTCGCGTTGTACAGGTGGATGGTCGCCCGCTGCGCCCCGATCAGGGACTGTGCGGTGCGTTCGATCAGGTCCTCACGGGCTTGGGTGAGGACGCTGATGGTGACGTCGTCGGGGATGTGGCCCCCGACGATCAGATTCCGGACGAAATCGAAATCGGTCTGCGAAGCCGAGGGAAAACCCACCTCGATCTCCTTGTAGCCCATCTTCACCAGAAGATCGAACATCTTCTTCTTGCGGGACGGGGTCATCGGGTCGATCAGCGCCTGGTTGCCGTCACGCAGATCGGTGGACAGCCAGCGCGGCGCGGCGGTGATCTTCCTGGCCGGCCAGGTGCGATCCGGCAGATCGACCGGCACGAACGGCGTGTAGCGCTGGAACGGCATCGGGGACGGCTGCTGCACCGGCACAGGCTGGACGCGCGTCCCGAATTGATTGACGGTGGTGGTCATGGTTTCCTCGGCTGCTCGATGGGGTTCAGGCACGTGCGAACTCTCCGCAACGAGGAAGCCTGAAGCTAGATCGAGGCCTCGCTGCGGCAGCCAAGGATGAGGCTGAACCGTGACACGCTGGACACCATACCCTATTCGGAGGCTCTCAGCGGCTCGAGGGCGGCGAGGACGAGGTCGAGGCCGTAGCGGAACTCCTCCGCCGGGTCGAAGCCGGCGACGACGAGTGCCGCGGCGGATTCGTTGAGGTAGGGAAACTCGTCAGCAGGAAGCTGAGGCAGGTACACGTCCTCGACCATGCCCGCGAGTTCATCGGCGGTGTCGAACGGCAGGCTGGCGTCCTGCAGGGCGAAACCGTAGACATAGCTGTCCAGCAGCCAGGTGGCGTGCGTCGTCATCAACACCGGGAAGCCGGCTCTGCGCAGGCACGCGGTGATCGCTTCCCGGTGACGCAGATGCGCGGGGCCAGGCGATGTCCGCGAGTCCATCAGGGCGATCGCCCAGCGGTGACGCGCCAGAACCTGGCGGGCGGATAGCGCCCGCGTTCGCATCGCCGACTGCCAGTCGGTCTCTTCGGGCGGAAGCTCGATCTCGGCGAACACCAGGTCGATCATCGCGTCCAGCAACTCCTCCTTGCTCGCCACGTAGTGATAGAGCGACATCGCGCCGGCGCCGAGCGCGCCCGCCAATCGGCGCATGCTCAGCCCGTCCACCCCTTCACGATCGGCCAGCCGGACGGCCTCGACCACCAGCCGCTGCTTGCTCAGCCCCGGGTCCGACGTGGCCTGTCGTTCTTCCGTCACACCGCTCCCCCAGCTCGCCCTCAATTGGCTTGACGAGCGTACACCGTACGGGCATAGTACAGTGTACGACGTACGGTGTACGAAGCTGTGAAACCCACAGCGCGGCTGGCAGGAGACCTTGATGGACGTCGAACTGAGAGCAACTGCCGGAGCAGCCCTGGCGCCGGCGCCAGGCCCCGCCATGACGGCGACCATGCGGGCAGCCGTCCAGCAGCGCTACGGTCCGCCGTCGGTGCTCGAGTCGTCCGAGGTCGCGCGACCGCAGCCCGGTCGAGGCGATGTGCTCGTCCGGGTGGGCGCCGCCTCGGTGCATCCTGGCGACTACTTCGTGATGACCGGTGAGCCCTACGTGGTGCGCCTGGTCTTCGGGCTTCGCCGGCCGCGCCACGGCATCCCGGGCAGGGACCTCGCCGGCGTGGTGGCAGCGGTCGGCACAGGCGTCACTGCTCTGCGGCCCGGCGAGGAGGTGTTCGGCTGGAGCACCGCCGGAACACTCGCGGAGTACGCCTGCGTGCCGGCGCAGAATCTCGTGCCCGTGCCCGCCAACTTGTCGGTGGTGGAAGCGGCAGCGGTGCCCACGTCAGCCATCACGGCATTGCAGGCGTTGCGCGACATCGCGAACGTCCGACCGGGCCAGACCGTGCTCATCACCGGCGCCTCGGGCGGCGTGGGTTCCTTCGCCGTACAGATCGCCAAGGCCTTCGGCGCCGAGGTGACGGGCGTGTGCAGCACCGGCAACGTCGAGTTGGTCCGATCGCTCGGCGCCGACCGTGTCGTCGACTACACCACGACCGACTTCACCCGGACCGGAAAGCGCTACGACGTCATCCTCGACAACGTGGAAGGTCATGCCCTGGCGGCTGTCCGCCGAGCGCTGACGCCCACCGGCACGCTGATCCCCAACAGCGGACGCGGCGGCCGATGGTTCGGCCCCCTCGGTCGGATCGTCAAGGCGCACGTGCTGTCCGGCTTCACTCGTCAGCGGCTGAAACCCTTCACATCACTCGGCAGGCAACAGGACCTGCGCACCCTGGCCGACCTGCTCACCACCGGGCGAGTGACGCCCGTCATCGACCACACCTACCCGCTCGACGAAACAGCGGACGCCCTCCGCTACGTCGCCGCCGGTCACACCCGGGGAAAGGTGGTGATCACCCTCTGACGACCGGCGAGAACCACCCGAACCGTGCCTATCCCCGCCCAGACCTGCCGCCACCGCGGCGCAGAACCGCTCTCTAGAAAGAAGAACCGATGACCATCCGAACGAACACCCCGGCCCTACTCACCAGCCCGCCGATCCCCGTGCAAGCCAAGATCGCCGCCGCCTGGACCAGCTTCATGTTCCTCTACGTCTACGTCGACATCCTCAACTTCTACAAGCCCGGCGTCGTCGACAGCATCCTGAACGGCCTCATGTGGCAATTCGAGGTCAGCCCGGCCTTGGTGACCGTCGTCTTGGCGTTGTTGTCGATCCCGGCCGTGATGGTGGTGCTCGCCATGACCCTGCCCGCCCGGGTGAACCGCGCCACCAATCTGGTCGTGGCAACGCTCTACATCCCATTCACGGTCTTCAACGCGGCCGGATCGACCTGGGAGTGGGCCGCCTTCTACGCTATCTGTATCGGAATCGAGGTGGTGCTGCTGGCCTTCATCCTGCGCTCCGCCTGGGCCTGGCCGCGAAGCGCCGTCGTGCCAAACCCTTCGGCACCGACCGAACGTCGACAGGACATTTTGACTTAGGGAAGCGGCTGATCATCGCCGGTTGAGCTTGTCGAAACCCCGTTGCCAGAGGGGTCTCGACAAGCTCGACCAGCGATGGATCAATTCTCCCGTAGGTACCCAGCGAGGCCCGCAGCGGTCGTTCACCGGAAGCCGAACAGGGGCGGGACGAGGACGGCGACCGCTGCGGCCCAGGTGAGGTAGACCGGGACGAAAGCGGTCTGCCACGACTCCAGGTGGCCGAAGGCGGCGCGCCCGCGCAGGAAGCGCCATTGCAGCCACGCTGCGCCGGTGAGATTGGCCAGCAGGATCAGGTTGAGGCCCAGCGAGGCGATCTTGTTCGGGCTGGCGCCGAAACTGCCGATGCGTCCGATCATCGCGGTCAGCACCAACAGGTCGACCACTAGAGCCGCGACCACCAGGACCAGTTGCAGGGCCTCGAACCAGCCGGGACGGGCGAACGGGTCCCGGGCGGACAGCGCGTACAACAACAATCCGAGCACGATCACCAGGACCAGGTCGAAGACGATCAGCAGGTCGCGCTGCCCGAAGACCCGCAGTGCGCCCTGCGACGGCTGGATCAGGTTGCCCTGAGCCAGGCCAACGCCGATGAAGACCAGCAGCAGCACCGTGAACAACGGGGTGAACACCCTTGTCAGTACGGGAGCGATGTTCTCGATCACACTCTGCTTGGCCTCCACCAGCACCCCGGCGACGACCACCGCACCGGCCAGGCCGCAGGGCAGCACCCATTCCTCGACGACCCGGGAGGCGTCCAGCCCCACCGCGCTGAAGACTCCCGTGGTCGCTGCGATCAGGACTCCGCCGCCGAGCGCGATCAGCACCAGGTAGACCACCCACTCGCCGGTGAACCGGATGAAGTCCATCCGCGCTCGTCCGCTGGCGACGTCGCCACCGGCGTAGGTGATGCCGACCACCAGCCACAGCACGACGGCGATGTGGACGGCAGTCAGGAAGGCGGTCATGCCTCCCGGCACAAACGGGTAGAGATTCACCACCAGCGCCGCCGTCACGAACGAGGCGGCGACCACTGCGATCGTGCCCGCCGAGGCCCGGCGCCGCACCAGGAACCAGCCGGCCAGGAACGGCAGCACCAGCACCGCCAGATTCGGCGCGTAGAAGTCGCCGCCGGCGCCGAAGCCGATGCCGAACAAGGCCGGCACCTTTATCGCCACCGCCGCGAGGACGGCGACCGTCACGGCGAGCACGACGTCGCGGCGAGGTCCGGGGGTTTCACCGGGGACGACGAGTTGCTTCCACAACCGGTCGGAATGCTCCCGGGCGTACTCGCGGGAAAGCTCGTCGAGAGCACCCATCCGGCGGATCGCCACCAGGAACGCCTCCTCCCCCGCCAGGCCCGACTCGGTGAGCGCGTCCACCTGATCCCGCAGGTGCGCCTCCAACTCGGCCACATCCCCGGGCGCGATGGCGGCCCGGCCGCTCAGGTACCGGCGCCACGACTCGATCTGGGACTCCACCGCGGCGTCCATCTCAGGCCTCGCCCAGCGCGACCGCACCGCCGGAACGCTCGTCCCAGACCCGCGAGAGCGTCTCGCTGACCACCGCCCACTGTCGCCGCTGCTCCGCGAACACGGCCCGACCGCCGGCACTCAGCCGGTAGTGCTTGCGCGGCCGTCCGGACGGCGAGGCGCCCCAGGACGAGTCGACGTGCCCATTGCGCTCGAGCCGGTGCAGCAGTGGGTAGAGCATCCCGTCGCTCCACTCCAACTCACCCCCGGAGAGTTCGCCCACCCGCTGCAGGATCGCGTAGCCGTAGGACTCGCCCTCGGCGAGGATGCCGAGCACGAGAGGAGTCGCGGCCGCCGCGACCAGGTCCTTGCCGATGCGCACGATGTCCTCCATGCCTCGCAGTTCGATACCTTGCAGTTCAAGATACATTGCACTTCAAGGTATCTCTGATCGCACCAAGCAACTGTCGGCGACGTCGGGCAGGATGCCGTCATGCGGTTTCCCGACTCGGCCCGGAGGGCTCGACTGGCGCGGCGACATGCGCTGCACCCCGCCCACCGGCTCGACGACCCCACCGACGTCGCCCGCGCGCTGGTGGCCTACCACGCCACCGACGCCTCCACGGTGCACCTGGCTGCTGCCGCGCGGTTGCGGCATCCGCGCGTGGACGCCGTGGAGCGCGCCCTCTACGACGACCGCACCCTGGTCAAGCAACTGGCCATGCGCCGCACGTTGTTCGCCTTCCCGGTCGAGGCGCTGCCGGCGGTGTGGGGCAGCGCGTCGGCGCGGGTCGCCGTCCAACAGCGCGCGCAACTGACCCGCGACCTGGAACGGCACGGCGTCTCCGACGACGGAGCCGGCTGGATCGAGCGGGCGCAAGCAGCCGTCCTGGAGCGGCTGTCCGGCGGCGAGGAACTGACGGCGCGCCAGCTGCGCGAAGAACTGCCCGCGCTGCACGGCCGCACCAAGGTGATCACCGGGACCCGCTGGGACCTGGCCGACGTGCCGTTCGCGCCCCGGCTGCTGACGCTGCTCGGCGCCGAGCACCGCATCGTCCGGGCGCACAACGAAGGGCACTGGCGGACGTCCCGGCCACGCTGGACGCTGACCGAGACCTGGCTGCCCACCGTGCCCGAGCCGATGGCGACGCCCGAGGGCTATGCGCACTTGGTGCGAGCCTGGCTCGGCTCCTTCGGTCCGGGGACCGAGGCCGACCTGGTGTGGTGGCTGGGTGCCACCAAGGCGTCCGTCCGGGCCGCGCTGCGCGATGTCGACGCCGTCCCGGTGACGCTCGACTCGGGCGCGACCGGATACATCCTGCCGGGTGACGAGGCGCCGGACGACCCACCCGACGAACCGTGGGCCGCCCTGTTGCCCACCCTCGACCCGACGACGATGGGATGGCGCGAGCGGTCCTTCTACCTGACCCCCGAGCTGGCTCCGTACCTGTTCGACAGCAACGGCAACGGTGGCACGACCGCGTGGCTCAACGGTCGCGTCGTGGGTTGTTGGGTACAGGACGGCGAAGGCGGCGTCCGGGTGATCCCCTGCGCGCCGCTCTCCCCCGCGCACGCCGAGCTGCTCGATGCCGAAGCTCTGCGGCTGACCACCTTCCTCGACGGCGTGGTGATCAGCAACGTCTACAAATCGCGCATGATGAAGGGCGAGCCGCTGCCCTGACGCCGCCGGTCGCCGACAGGCTCAGTCGAACCTCACCGCTCCCCAGATAGCCGAGCCCTCATCGCCGGTGACCACCGCCTCCGGCCCGCCGAGGTCGCCCTCGGCGTCCGGCAGGTACTCCCGCGCCTGGATGCGAGACAGTCCGGTGAGCTGCAACATGTCGATCGCGACCGACCGCATCACCGACAGCAGGACGTTGCGCCGCCAGTCGGTGATGTTGGCCACACCCGGAGCGCACTTCCCGGCCAGCTCGATGGCCAGCGTGCGCGCCCGCTTCGGCGTGTTCCAATGCCGCACCGAACCCGACAGCGCGTTCAGGGTGGCGGCGGTGTCGTCCATCAGGCCGGCGATGATGGGCAGCGGGCCCCGCTCATCTACCACACCGCGGCTCTGGCGCAGCAGCATCTCCGTGGTGTGCGCCGCGCGCGTGCTCAGCTCGAGCTGCCTGCCCAGTTCGTCCACCTGGGCGCGATGCCGGCGCAGTGTCGGGCTGATCCGAATGATGTCCGCGGACGACTGCAGGACCGTGCGGGCGTCCTCCACGATGTCCTGGATGCCACGGAGCTGAGCGTGGGCATCGCGGATGCGCTCCCGGTTCCCCTCACGGAGGCCCTCGGCAAGCATGGTGTAGGCGGTGGCGAGCTCGGCGAGCAGGTTCGCCACATACCGACGCGGCCGGTACACGATGTCACCGGGAAAGAGCACCGTGAACAGCAGTGCCACGCCTGCGCCGATCACGGCGTCCAGGAAGCGGGAGGGGCCGGCACCGGCGGCCGCGCCGAGAATCGTGCCCATGCCGACCACCACCATCGCGTTCACCCCGGCCTGGATGGTGAACAGGTCGCCCCGGTCGAGCACGCGGGCGATCAGTGCCGCGATCGGCAACCCGAGTGCCAACTGCCAGCCGCCGGCACCGACCGTGGCCAGGATCAACTCACCGACGACGACCCCGAGCGCCACACCCGCGCCGATCTCGAGCACCTTGCGCGGCACCCGGTTGTAGGTGAACCCCAGACAGATCCAGGAAGCGATCGGCGCGAAGAACGGCGTGGGGTGTCCCAGTCCCCAATGAGCGATCACATAGGCGATCCAGGCGGCGATGCCAGCGGTCAGAATGGGCACCAACGACCCGCGCATCCGGCGAACGCCCTGCCGCAGCGCGAGTCCGGCCAGCACCAGCCGGCGCCGGAAATCGAGCAGGTTCCAGGCGTCCTCGGCGATGTGCGAGACGTTCTCGGCCAGGTGGCTGACGTTCTCGGCAGCCAGATGCGTGACGTTCCCGGCGAGGTGGCCCACGTTCGCCGCGAGGTCGGAGATTCGGTGCCGCGGATCGTCGTCGTTTCCGGCATCCGCCTCGTCGGGTTCGGGATCTGTCACTCGCCTCAGCCTACTGGCCGCGCCCTCCGGTGTGTGCGCGGACGCCCCGGAGCGCGGGCGCCGGACCGCCCGGCGACCGTCCCCTTTCACCGGGGACGACGCTCGACGAGCGCTGGACGGATGACCATACGCGGCTCATGGCAAGCCCACAGGACGCGCACAGGATCGCCGGACAGGCTCACTGCATGAGCAGTTGGCAGACCCCGCAGACACCCCGCCCCGACGACCGGGCATGGACCCCGACACCTGCCGCAATCGAGCAGACTCCCGCCGGTCGATCCCCCGGCGGACACGTCCCGGGCAATGTCTTCGGCGCGCCCGCGGCGACAGTCACGCAGGCTCCGCGGCGTTCCCGGGCCGCCATGTTCCTGGCCTCGACGGCGCTCGCGGCCGTCGTGGGAGCGGGCGCCGGCGTCGGCGGGTATGCGCTGCTGGGCCCGTCGGGGCTCGCCGCATCCGCACCGGTCAGCGCCGTCCCGGTGGCGCAGCCGGCCACCCTGGACGGCTCGGTGACGGCCGCCGCACAGAAGATCTCGCCGTCCGTGGTGACCATCACGGTGCGGTCCGCCGGCGGTGGTGGCATCGGCAGCGGGGTGGTGCTGGACGATGCCGGCCACATCCTGACCAATGACCATGTGGTGTCGACGAGCGCCACCTCGCCCAACCCGACGCGCACCGGAAGCTCGGGCGAGAACATCACGGTCACCTTCGAGGACGGCTCGACCGCGCAGGCGACTGTGGTCGGCACGTCCGCCAACAACGACCTGGCCGTGATCAAGGTCAGCGGGGCGAAGGCCGGACTGCTCAAGCCCGCGACCTTCGCCACCTCGTCCTCGGTGGTCGTCGGCCAGTCCGTGGTGGCGGTGGGCGCTCCGCTCGGGCTGAGTGAGACCGTGACCAGCGGCATCGTGTCCGCCACCGCGCGTCCGGTGCGCTCGGGGACCAGCGGCGAGGCCGTCTACCAGGCGGTGCAGACCGACGCCGCGATCAATCCCGGCAACTCGGGTGGGCCGCTGGTCAATCTGAACGGTCAGGTGATCGGGATCAACGCCGCCGGCGCCTCGCTCAGCGACTCCGGTGAGTCCGGCAGCATCGGGCTGGGCTTCGCGATCCCGTCCGATGTGGCGGTGCGGATCGCCAACGACCTGATCAAGACCGGCTCGGCCGCCGACGCCAGCCTCGGCGTCCGGCTGCAGGCGGGCGACTCGGCCACCGACACCACATCGGACGGCGTAGTGCTGGCCGGCGTCACCGACGGCGGCCCCGCCCAGACGGCCGGTCTGCAGGCCGGCGATGTCGTGACCGGCGTGGACGACGTCCACACGTCCACCGCCGACGGCCTGATCGCCGCGATCCGGTTCCACGCACCGGGCAGCACGGTCACCGTCCACTATCAGCGCGGCGGCCAGTCGAACACCGCCCAGGTCACCCTCGGCTCGAGCTGACCGCTCCCCCGCTCGGTAAGCCCTGCCTAACTAGTTCAGCCCTCCCGTCGACGGGAGGGCTGAACTAGTTAGGCAGGGCCCTAGGGGTGGGCGTGGCCGGACGGCTTCAGGCGATCACGGCCCGCAGCCGTCGGCGGACGATGTCGCGGAACTCGCGGGTGGTGGCGGCCCGCTCGGCCTGCTCGTCGAGCTGGAGCCGGCGCAACCCGATCCGCAGGATCTCGGACGCCGAGCGCCCTGTCGGCCGGATCAGCAGGACCCGCCCGAAACGTCGCTCATACGCCTCCTGCACGGCCCGCAGTTCCCCGGCGAGCGTGTCACCGACGCCACCCAGCTCGGCACGCGAGGTCGGCGCACCGACACCGCCTTCGAGCGGTTCGCCGACCTGGTGGGCAGCCATCGCCTCCGCCACGTCCGCCCAGGACCATTGGCCCATCAGGTCGGCGGCCGTCGTCATCAGGGCCTCCGCACCCCCGTAGGGACGGCGGGCGACCACCTCCTGCGCCCACCACGGCACCCGGGCACACCCCAGCAGCAACTCAATCGCATCCTGCTCGGGCAACTGGTCGAACCGGTCCACCCCGACAGCGAGCATTGCCGTCATCGGCCGGACCTCGCCCGCGAGGTCCCGAGCCGCATGGGTCGGCTCCGTCCTGGCCGGCGGGGTCTTTGGGACATGGTGGTGATGGCCATCGTGACACTCCTCGATCGGGGGGCTCGGCGAGCTTCTGGGGTGACGGTAGGAGCCCTTTGTTTCAGCCGATGCCGGCCACTATTGCGAGCATGTGTCGGACGGCCTGATCAGCCCTCGCGGCCGAGCAGCCGGCCGCTCGGTTCGGTGAGATCGTGACCGTCGAAGACCGTCCTGCCCGCCAGTACCGTGCGTCGCACGCTGCCCGAGAGCACTCGGCCGGTGTAGGCGGTCAGCTTGTTGCGGTGCGCCAGCCGGCTGCCGTCGACGGCGATCTCGCGTCCGGGCTGATACCAGATCAGGTCGGCGGCCGCTCCAGCCGCAAGGACGCCCTTGCCGGCCACACCGGCCACCCGGGCCGGCCCGGCCGACATCCAAGCGCTCACCCGCGGCATGCCGATGCCGTGTTCGGCCGCGGCGTCCACCATCGCCGGGAAGGTCACCTGCAGGCTGGATACCCCGCCCCACGCCTGAGCCAGGTCGCCGCCGCCCTTGGTCTTCTCCTCGACGGTGGACGGGGAGTGGTCCGAGACCACGCAGTCGAGGACGCCGGCCACCAGCCCCTGCCACAGCTCGCGCTGGTTGCCGGGGTCGCGGATCGGTGGGCAGCATTTGAATTCAGCCGCGCCGTCCGGCACATTCTCGGAGTCGAAGATCAGGTAGTGGGGGCAGGTTTCGGCGGTCAGCGGCAGCCCCTCGGCCCGGGCCGCGGCGATCGGTTCCAGGGCTCGCGCGCTGGACACGTGCAGGATGTGCGCACGGGTGCCGTGCCGGCGCACCTGCTCGATCACCGTCTCCACGGCACGTACCTCGGCCTCCGGCGGGCGGGAGTCGACGAAGTCGGTGTAGCGCCGGCTGGACCACGCCGGGATGGAGCCCAGCACCTCCGGGTCCTCGGCATGCACGATCATCAGCCCGCCGAAGCCGGCCACCTCGGCCATCGCACGGGCGAAGTTCTCGCCGTCCAGCGGGGGGAACTCGGGGACGCCCGAGTCGACCAGGAAGCATTTGAAGCCGTAGACCCCCTGCTCCCACAACTCCTCCAGGCGGCCCAGGTTGCCGGGCACGGCGCCGCCCCACAAACCGACGTCGACGAAGATCTTGCCGGAGGCCACCGCCCGCTTCACCGCCAGGGCGTCGCTGTCGACGGTCGGTGGGATCGAGTTCAGCGGCATGTCGACGATGGTGCCGATGCCCCCGTAGGCCGCCGCCTCGGTGGCGCTGGCGAAGCCCTCCCACTCGGTGCGGCCGGGCTCGTTGACGTGCACATGGCAGTCCACGTTGGCCGGTAGCTGGATCACCTCGTCGGGCACGTTGATCACCAGCGTGCCGGACGCCGAGTGCCCGGCATCGCACGAGGCGTCCAAGGCCAGCGCGGCCCGCAGTTCCTCTCCGGTGCGGACGGCTGTGATCAGGCCGGTCTCGGTGTCCACCTCGACGTCGGCCGGCACCAGCGCGGACCCGATCAGGGTCTGCCGGGAGCGGAAGATCTTACGCATGACGGCTCCGATCTGCGGTCAGGACGGTACGGGTTGCGATGGCGAACGCCTCCACGGCCAGCGCGACATCCCAGACCGTGACCGCCTCGGCCGGGGCGTGCGAGATGCCGTCCTCGCAACGAATGAAGAGCATGCCCACGTCGGTCACGTCGGCCATCACCATCGCGTCGTGGCCGGCCTTGCTGTACAGCCGGGGCACCGGCTGGGCGGCCGGCTCGGTGGCGACCACGGCGTCATCGATGGCCGCCATCAGCCAGTCGGCGCAGACCACTGCGCGCGCCCGGTGTTCCTCGACCCAGTGGAAGTTGAGGTTCCGCTCGGCGCAGACCCGGCCGATGGTGTCGCGGATCTCGTCCCAGCCGGCGTCCCGTTCGGCGTCGGTCTCGGCGCGCAGGTCAAGGCTGAACTCGACCCGGCCGGGCACCACGTTGACCGCACCGGGAAAAGCCTCGATCTCGCCGACGGTGCCGATGATGTCGCGCCGCTTGGCGATCGACTCGATCGCCAGGACGGCGAAGCTGGCACCGACCAGGGCGTCCCGGCGACGGTCGTAGGGGGTGCCGCCGGCGTGCCGGGCCTCGCCGGTGATGGTCAGCGAGATGCGGCGGGCGCCGGCGATCGAGGTGACGATCCCGAGCGGACGCGCCTGGGCCTCCAGCAGTGGACCCTGCTCGATGTGCGCCTCCAGGTAGGCGACCAGTTCGTCGGGGCGGCGCGCGGCGTTGCACGCCTTGGCCGGATCGAGGCCGAAGTCCTTGAACGCCTGTCGAAGCGTGGTGCCGGTCTCGTCTGCCTGGCTCAGCCACTCGTCCTGCCACTCCCCCGCAACCGGCTTGCTGCCGAGCATCGTCTGCGGGAAGCGGGTGCCCTCCTCGTCGCTGAACGCCACCACCTCCAGCGCGCAGGGCATCTCGGGCATCGCCTCGCGCAGCAGCTCGGCGACCTCGATGCCGAGCACCACGCCCAGCGGGCCGTCGTAGCGTCCGGCGTCCGGAACCGTGTCGATGTGCGAGCCGAGCATCACCGCCGGCAATCCCGGCTCGCGGCCCTCCATCCGGCCGACCAGGTTGCCGGCGGCGTCGATCCGGGTGCGCAACCCGGCGGCGGCCATCCAGCGCCCGACCAATGCGTTCGCCCAGGCATGCTGCGACGTGAGGTGGAAGCGGTGGATGCTGCCCTTCACCGCGCTCAACGTGGCCAGTTCGTCGCAGCGGTCGTAGGCACGGCGACCGGCCGCCAGCATCCGTTCGCTGCTCGCCGGTGCAGCGCCGGTCGGCGCCGGCCCGCTCGGCGCGTCCGCTCTCATCGGCCGTACACCTCCTTGGCGGCCGCCACCCCTGCACCGGCGGTCGGGTTGGTGCCGGCGGCGCGCAGCACCTGCTCGAGCGCCGCCAGCGTGGTCAGCACGGTGTCGGTGCGGGCGTTGTAGCCCATCGTCCCGATCCGCCAGACCTTGCCGTGCAGGGGTCCGAACGAGGTGCCGATCTCGATCGCGAAGTCGTTGAGCAGCCCGGCCCGGACGGCGTCGCCGTTCACGCCCTCGGGAATGTGGACGGCGACCACGTTGTGCATCTTGTGCCGCTGGTCGCCGAACAGTTCCAGCCCGAGTGCGACCAGCCCGGCGGTCATCGCGCGGCCGTGCAGCTCATGCCGGGCGACCGCGGCGTCCATCCCCTCGGCGACCAGCAGCCGGGCGCATTCCCGGGCGCCGTAGAGCATCGAGGTGGCCTCGGTGTGATGGTTGAGCCGGCGCGGACCCCAGTAGTCGAGGACCATGCCGAGATCGAAGTAGTTGGACGCGATCCGGGTGCCGAGCGCCACATCGTCGTCCTCACGGATGCCGGCCTCGATGTGCCGGCGGCCGCGGATCACCTGCACCGCGGCGTCCGACAGGCTGATCGGCGAACTGCCGGACGGCCCGCCCAGACACTTCTGCAGCCCGGCAGATGCGGCATCGAGGCCCCAGGCGTCCATCTCGAAGGCGTTGCCGCCCAGGGAGGCGGTGATGTCGGAGTAGAGCAGGACGCCGCGGGCGCGGCACAGCGCGCCCAGATCGGCCAGGGGCTGGCACATGGTGGTCGAGGTGTCGCCCTGCACGATGGCCAGCACCTTCGGCTGGACGCGGTCCAGCGCGGCCTCGATCTCCTCGGCGGCGAAGACCGTGCCCCACTCCCGCTCGATGGTGTGCACCTGGGCGCCGCAGCGCTCGCCGATCTCGGCCAGCAGCTGCCCGAACCGTCCGGCGACGGGAACCAGCACTCGGTCGCCGGGCTCGAGCAGCGACACCAGGATCGCCTCGATGCCGGCTCGCGAGGTGCCGTCCACCAGCAGGGTGGCGTCGTTGGCGGTGCGGAACACCTGCCGGTACAGCTCCTGGGTCTCGGCCATGTAGCCGGTCATCACCGGGTCGTACTGGCCCACCAGCCCGGCCGCCATCGCCCGCAGCACCCGCGGGTCGGCGTTGATCGGGCCCGGCCCCATCAGCAGCCGGTGCGGGGGGTTGACGGAAGCGACGCTCATGCAGTTCCTCATTCGGTAGGTGGGACGGCCCGGCCGCGATGGCCCGACCAGGTGACGGCGAAGGTGACCAGCGCGGCAAGCGCCGGGCCCAGCGCGAGATGAACGCGGAGCAGCAGGGCACCGGCCAGCGCGCCCAGCATGATCATCAGCACGGCGGTGCCGCGGCGGCGCCAGTGCGAGCCCGAACCGTTGCCCAGGAACGAATCCGCCGAGAGTGCGGTGATCGTCGAGGTGACCACGACGGTGGTGACGTCCTTGACGGCGACCTGCCGGGCGGCGGCAGCCTGGGCACCCATCGCGGCGCCGAGCAGCGTGGTGACGACCAGCCGGCGGGGCTCGTCCAGGCCGGGAACGGCCAGCAGGACGGTCAGCGCGGCCAGGCAGACAGTCACCCCGGCGAGCACCCGGGTGGTGGCCACCGACCAGCCGGCGCCGAAACGCCGCAGCAGCCGCCCGCCGAGCGCGGCGCCGCCGGCGAAGCCGAGCAGGGCGAGCACCGGTCCGAGCACCGGCAATCCGTCGGCCCCGGTGACGGCCATCGCCAGGATCACCACATTGCCGGTCATGTTGCCGGTGAACACCCGGTCGAGGCCGAGGTAGCCCACGGCGTCCACGATTCCGGTGGAGAAAGTGAGCGCCAGCATGAGAGCGGTGTGGGACGCCGCCCCAGCCGCCGGCGACGCGACGCGCTCCGCCGATCCGGTCACTGGCACGACGACCTCCTGGGCGTCCGGACGGCGTCCGGCCTCGGGCGGTAGCGTCGTTGCGACCGATGGCTTCTCCTGGCCGAAGCGAGCCGGACCTGGGTTCGGTGCGCTACAGTCGGGACTTGGTCAGACCAACATACCAAGGCTGATCCGAGGGCGCCAACCGATCCCACCCGCCGGCAGAACCGACGATCGACAAGCAAGGACAGGCATGAACCTCACCGTCCCGCGACCGCGCACCATCAGTGCAGAGGTCGCCGCCAGCCTCGAACGGCATATCGCCGACGACCTGGCGCCCGGCGACAAACTGCCGCCCGAACGGGAACTGTGCGCGGCCCTCCAAATCTCCCGCGCCACCCTGCGGGAGGCACTGCGGGCGCTGGAGGACCGCGGACTGATCGAGCGGCGTCCCGGCCGGGGAACCGTGGTGCGGCGGCCACCGGAGCCGGCGCTGACGCTCGACTTCACCCCGTTCGCCGAGGCCGGACCGGACGAGTTCGCCCAGGTCGCCGAACTCCGCCGGCTGGTCGAACCTCACGTCGCCGCCCTGGCGGCCCAGCGGGCCACCGACCTCGACCTCGCCCAGCTCGACGACATCCTCCGCGAGAGCCACGCCGGGCTGACCGCCGAGGAGTCGCTGAGGCTCGACGTGGAGTTCCATCGCCGGCTCGCCGTCGCCACCGGCAACCCGCTGCTGGTCGGGGTCTGCGAGGCGATGAACAACCTGGTGCATGAGGTCCGGCTGCGTTCCCACCTGGCCCGGGAGGGACGCCGCAACTCGATCGAAGGACACCAACGCCTGTACGCGGCCCTGGCCGCAGGTGACCCCGAGGCGGCTCGGCTGGCCATGCACGCCCACCTCGGCGAGGTCGGCGAACTGATCGCCGGCCTGGACGACCTGCTGCGTTCGGAGCCGGAGCTGTGACCGCGCTTGCCCATGGCGTGGCCGGGCCGGTGCTGCAGCGCGGTGCCGGCGAACTGCCGGGCGATCACTACCTGAGCGCCGAACCCGATCACCTGCTTTGGGGACGGCTGCCCTGCGCGTCCGACCCCGCGGTGCTCAGCGTGGCCTCCGGCGAGACCGTCACCATCGACACGCTGTCCCACGAGGGCGTGCTCGAGGATCAGGGCCGCGATCCGGTCCGCTTCTTCGGTCGCCACGGCGTCCGGCCCGACCAGGTGCTGGCCGAGGCGGTCGACCTTGCTCGCTCTGCGCGTCCGCACGATCCGGCGGTGGACGGTCCGCACCTGGTCACCGGGCCGATCGAGGTGCGCGGCGCCGCGGTCGGTGACCTGCTCGCGATCACGGTGCTGCGGCTGGACCGGCGGGTGCCCTACGGAGTGATCTCGAACCGGCACGGACGCGGGGCACTGCCCGGCGAGATGCCGTCCGGGCCGGACAATGTGAGCGTCTTCACCCCGGTGATGGAGACGTCGGAGGGCGCGTTCGGCGAGCTTCCACTGGTGGAGGGCGGGCCGGGTGCGGTGCGATTCCCACTGCAGCCGTTCCTCGGGGTGATGGGGGTGGCAGCCGCGGGCAGCGTCCGGCCCCACTCGGTGCCCCCGGGACCGCACGGCGGCAACATCGACATCAATCTGCTGGTCGAGGGCTCGACGCTGTACCTGCCGGTGCAGGTCGCCGGAGCCCTGGCCTATGTGGGCGACCCGCACTTCGCCCAGGGTGACGGCGAGGTGGCGTTGACCGCGCTGGAGGCCTCGCTGCGGGCGACCGTCCGGTTGGAGGTGATGCCGGGGGCCGAGGCGGTCGAACGGTTCGGCGAGATCTCCGGACCGCTGGCCGAAACCCGCGAGTTCCTGATTCCGACCGGTCTGGACGCCGACCTGGACCTCGCCGCGGCCAACTGCGTGCGGGCGGCGCTGAGCTTGCTTCAGGCCCGCTACGGGATGGACCGGCACCTCGCCTATGCCTATTTGAGCGCCGCCACCGACTTCAACATCTCCCAGGTGGTCGACCTGGTCAAGGGCGTGCACGCCCGGATTCGGAAGGCTGACTTCGGTGCCTGAGCCCGATCCGTCGTCGGTGGAGCCCAACTCTGCGCTGGTCGAGCTTGTCGAGACCCTGCACCCGATGGTCACTGACGCGCCCCCCGGACTCCTGGAGGCCTTCGCCGCGTACGAACTGGCCCTCGGCGCCGATGATCTGGCGGCCATGGACGAGCTGTTCGCCGACGCACCCGACACCCTGCGCGGCGATCCCGGCGGGCTGCTGGTCGGGCACGGCGCCATCCACGACTTCCGGGCGGTCCGCCGCGGCGCGCCGCCGCGCCGACTGGTCGACGTCCGGGTGTTCCCGCTGTCCGAGGACGCCGCCGGCGTGGTGGCGGTCACCGCACCCAATCGTGGCGGCCGTGGGCTGCAGACGCAGCTCTGGCAACGCGGCACCGACGGCGCGTGGAGGGTCCGGACCGCGCATGTATCCCCTCCCCCGCCGACCTTCGACCGGGCCGTGTGGCGGGTGGCCGGCGACCCGCTCGCGGCGGCGTCCGGCAGCGGAGTCCTGGACGGCGAGACAGTCGCCGTGAAGGACCTGTTCGCGGTTGCCGGTCACCCGATCGGCGCCGGCGTCCCGGCCTTCCTGGCCGAGGCGTCCGCCGCGACCGCCGACAGCGCAGCGGTGGCGCAACTGCGGGCCGCCGGCGCGTCCGTGACCGGCATCGCCCGGACCGACCAGTTCGCCTACAGCTTGGCCGGCGACAACCCGCACTACGGGACGCCGGTGAACCCGGTCGTGCCGGGTGGTCTGCCCGGCGGATCGTCCAGCGGCAGCGCGACCGCGGTGTCGCTCGGTGCGGCGTCCATCGGGCTGGCCACCGACACCGGCGGCTCGGTGCGCATCCCGGCCAGCTATCAGGGCTTGTGGGGCTGGCGTTCGACACATGGCGCGGTCTCCGCCGAGGGGCTGCTGCCGCTCGCCCCCGACTTCGACACCGTCGGGGTGCTGACCCGGGCCCCCGAGCTTTTGGGCCGTGCCGCGGCGGTCCTGCTGGGCTCGTCGGCACAGACCGAGCGGACGGTCCCCGCGGTCCGGTCGGGCGCGGAGTGGTCCGGGGGGATCGTTCCCGCGGTTCGCCTGGCCGACGCACTGCCCGCGCTCGAACCCGGTGTCGCCGAACTCTTCGAGAACTGGGCAGCCGCGCGGCTTCCGGGCGCTTCCCGCGTCCGGCTGCCCGATCTGGACGCCGCCGCCGAAGCCTTCCGGGTGCACCAGGCGTTCCAGGCCTGGCAGCGGCACGGCGCCTGGGTGACAGCCCATCCCGGCGCGCTCAAGGGTGCCGCCGGCGAGCGGTTCAGCGCGGCGTCCGAGGTCACCGCGGACGAAGACGCCGCCGCTTGCGGCGTCCTCGGCGAGTTGCGCGTCGCGCTCGACAAGGCACTCGATGACGGCGTGCTGGTGCTGCCGTCGGCCGCCGGCCCGGCACCCCGGGTCTGGTCGTCCGCCGACGCGGTCGACGCACACCGCAAGGCCACCTTCCGGCTCACCTGCATCGCGGGAATCACCGGACGCCCCGCGGTCAGCGCACCCCTGCTGGAGACGCCGGGCGGCCCCCTCGGCGTCTGTCTCGTCGGGCCCAGGGGCAGCGACGAGGCACTCATCGCCCTTGCCGCCTCCCTGGCCTGACGCCGCGCCCCCGAGCCTCCCCCGCCGGCGCCTTCCCTCGAGGGCGCCCAGACAGCCCTTGGGTCTCACGGCTCGGCGAACAATGGACCCGGCAGCGACCCACAGCGGTCGAGCCTCTCCGTTCGTTCGGCAGCCCACCCTTTCGGGTCTGGAGCGGGCGAACTCCCGCGATGGTCTGGTGCGGGACACAGCCGATGTGCTTAGTCTGGCGAATCGCCTACTGAGGGAGTTGAGGACGATGAAGCTACGAGCATTGGTCCTGATGGCCGCGACGGTACTGTTCGCGGGATCCGTTGCCGCCTGTTCGCCGGAGCCCGCTACCAGCGGCTCGCCGGCGCCGACCGGCGGCAATAATGCGGACGCCTACCAAGCCCTGATCGTCTCGGGACCGGTCGCCGACACGGCCACCGTCGAGGGCAACAAGTGGGCCAGCGCGGTGAAGAAGGCGGGTGTGTTGCGGATTGGTGGCACCGAGACCTCCGAGTTGTTCTCGCTGCTCGACCCGACCACCGGCCAGGTGAAGGGTTTTGACGCGGCGATCGGCCAGATGCTGAGTCGCTACATTCTCGGCGAGGTCAAGACCGAGCTGAAGCAGGTCACGGTCGACACCCGCGAGTCCCTGCTGCAGAACGGCAATGTCGACACGGTGATCGCGACCTACTCGGTCACGCCCGAGCGGCAGAAATCCGTCGACTTCGCCGGGCCGTACTACGTCTCGCAGGCCGGCATTCTGGTGAAGGCCGACAACCAGACGATCCACGGGGTGGCCGACCTGGCCGGCCGGACCGTGGTCACCCAGGCCAGTTCGACCGGGGTCACCACCGTCCAGAAGTACGCACCGGACGCCAAGCTGCAACCGCTGCCCGACAACGCCCAATGCGTGGCGAGCGTCGAGCAGGGCGACGCCGACGCGTACGTGATCGACCAGGCGCTGCTGCTGAACCAGGTGGTCTCGAACACCAACGTCAAGATCGTCGGCGAGCCGTTCGGCCCCAAGGACAGCTACGGCATCGGCGTGCCCAAGGGCAGCGACGCCAAGGCGTTCGTCAACGAGTTCCTGAAGAAGCTCGTCGCGGACGGCACCTGGGCCAAGGCCTGGCAGCTGACCATCGGCGATCGCACCAATCTGACCACCCCGCCGGAGGCACCGGCGGTGGGCAAGCTCGAGTCCTGAGCCTTGATCGGGACGCCGGGGTCGCGCCCGGCGTCCCGATCGGGTGGCCGCTATGGACACATTGCTCTCCAAGTACGGCGGTGACCTGCTCGACGGCCTGTGGCTGACGGTATGGCTCACCGCGGTCGGCTTCGTCGGTGCGCTGCTGTTGGGCGCCGTCCTCGCGACGTGCCGAATAAGTCCGATCGCGCCGTTGCGGTGGGCGTCGGCGACCTTCGTCGAGATCTTCCGCAACGTGCCGCTGTTCAGCCTGCTGATCCTGGTGGTCTATGGGATGCCACAGGCCGGGGTGAACCTCGGACGGGTCGGCAGCGTCATCCTGTGCATCATCTTCGTCGGCTCCGCTTTCGCGGCGGAGACCATCCGCACCGGGGTCAATGCGGTGGGTGTCGGTCAGGTGGAGGCCGCGCGGTCGATCGGGTTGTCCTTCGGTGGCGTGATCGCCCACGTCGTGCTGCCCCAGGCCGTCCGCACCGTGATCGGTCCGCTGGTCACGCTGTTCATCGGCATCCTGTTGTCGTCGGCACTGGCGGGGGTGGTGGGCATGCCCGAGTTGACCGCGGTGGCGTCCGAGATCAACAACAAGGAGGCGCTCGGGCTGCTCACCTTCATCGTGGCCGCCGTGATGTACGCCACCATCGCGCTCGGCGCCGGCGGGCTCGGTGCCTGGCTCGAGACGAAGCTGCGGGTGCTGCGATGAGCATGCAACATGCCCTGTTCGACACCGCCGGCCCGAGGGCACGCGCCCGGGTCAGGGTGTTCACGGCGCTCTCCGTCGTCGCGCTGCTGGCCGTGATCGGCCTGGCCTACTGGCAGCTGTATCTCAGTGGTGCGCTGGCGCCGTCCAAGTGGATGCCGTTCACCCAGCCCGCTATTCAGGCGTACTTCGCCGGCGCGCTCGGGCGGACGGCGCTGGCCGCCCTGGGCGCTGGCGCGATCGCCGTCCCACTAGGGCTGTTGCTGGCACTCGGACGGCTCTCGCCGGTCGCTCTGCTGCGCTGGCCGGCCACCGCTTTCATCGAGTTCTTCCGGGCGATCCCGGTGCTGCTGGTGATCTACGCTTTCATGTTCGCGCTGCCCAGCTATGGCATCAATCCGAGCGAATACCTCAAGCTGGTCATCCCAGTCGGGCTGTGCACGTCCGCCGTGATCGCCGAGGTGTTCCGCGCCGGTGTGCTGTCCATTCCGCGCGGCCAGGACGAGGCCGGGCTGTCGGTCGGCCTGACCGGCGGGCAGTCGTTCCGGCTGGTGGTCTTCCCGCAGGCGGTCCGGGTGGTCGTTCCCGCCCTGGTCGCGCAGGCCGTGATCGTCGTCAAGGACACCGCGTTCGGCTACGTCGTCTCCTACCCCGAGCTGCAGCAGAGCGCCCGGGTGCTGGTAGCCAACACCCGCAACCTGGTGCAGACCTACTTCGTGGTCACGGTGATCTACATCATCATCAACCTGCTGATCTCGCGCGCCGCGGTGTGGATGGACCGCAAGCTCGCCACCCGCCGGGCCGGCAAGCCGAAGTTCGTGTCCCTCACCACCGGACGTGGTCCGATCCAGTAGCCGGCAACTCCGTTGCCCACCCAGTAGGGCCCTCCCTAACTAGTTCTGGCCTCCCGTCGACGGGAGGCCACAAGTAGTTAGAGAGGGCCTTGTGAGACGGGGTTTCCGGGGGTCCGGCGGACCCGGACAGGCATGGGTGAGACCCTCGGACCGGCCGGCATACCCTGCCCAGACCTGGGTGACCCGGACGGCTGAACTGGGCAATCGTCACCGATCAAACGGCAGGTGCGGCGTCCGTAGCGTCGTGGGAGTCCACTTACCAGAAGGAGACTCTTATGTTTCGACGGGACGGCCGGGGCAGACTCCCGGCACTCATCCTCAGCGGCGGCCTCGCCGCGACTCTCGGGCTGACCTCGGCACCGCCGGCGCACGCAGCCCCGGCACTCGGCACCGTGACCTTCTCAGCCGGCCGTGGCGCACTGGCCGTGGTCGGCACCTCGTCGGCCGACACCATCGGCTTCACCCACACCACCGTGGACGGAGTCGCGCAGCTCGGCGTCGACCTGGACGGCGATGGCAAGGCCGAGGCCCTGGTCCCCGAAGCCAAGGTGAAGTCCCTGGTGGTGACCGGACGGGCCGGCGACGACCGGATCAGCACGGCCGAGATTCCCGCCAGCATCAAGGTGCGGGTATTCGGCGGTGCCGGCGACGACCTGCTGCGCGGCGGACCGGGCGACGAACGCTTCTACGGCGGCTCCGGCAACGATTCGGTGTTCGGCGGACGCGGCGACGACACCGCCTATCTGGGCGCGGGCAATGACCGGTTCGGCTGGGCGCCCGGCGAGGGCAGCGACACCGTAGAGGGGCAGTCCGGCAACGACACCCAGCTGTTCCTGGGCGCTGGGGTGGACGAGAACGTCACGATCAGCAACGTGCGCGGCCGGGTCCGGTTCTTCCGCGACGTCGCCAGCATCACGATGAACCTCAACGGCATCGAGGTCCTCGACACCAACCTGCTCGGCGGCAAGGACACCATCGACGTGCGCAACCTGGCCGGCACCGGCGTCAAGGAAGTGATCAACCGGCTCGGCAACAACCCCGGCAGTCAGGGTCGCACCCTCGTCGAGGGCACCCGCCGCGCCGATGTGATCAACGTCCTGGCCCAGACCGGCACGGGCGGTACCGGCGTCCACGTCCTCGGCCTGCCCGCGCAGGTTGAGTTGGTCGGCGCCGGCGTCGAGGACGAACTGATCGTGCGTGGTGGCGCCGGTGACGACCGCATCACGGCCAGCATCCCGGCCGGCTCGCTGACCTTCACCGCCGACGGCGGCGCAGGCGACGACCAGATCCAGGGCGGCGACGCCGCCGAGACGCTGAACGGCGGCCCCGGCAGCGACGTGATCGACGGCGGACGAGGCGACGACACCTCCGATCTCGGCGACGGGAAGCTGGACCTGTTCATCTGGGATCCGGGCGAGGGCAGCGACAAGGTCAACGGCGGGCGCGGCACCGACGTGCTGGTCTTCCGGGGCTCCAACCAGGACGAGAAGTTCGCGGTCAGCCGGACGGGGCGGGGCGAGTCCCTGTTCACCCGCGACCTCGGCAACATCCGGATGGACCTGCGTTCGGTCGAGGCGGTCGACGTGACCGCGATGGGCGGCGCGGACAGCCTCGATGTGGGCGATCTGGGCGGGAGCGGCCTGCGGGCCGTGGTCGCCAACCTGTCGGTGGTCCCGGGCACGCCGGACCCCGACCGGGCAGTCGACACGGTCACCGTGGCCGGCAGCAACCGGGCGGACGCCATCCGGATCAGCGGTGAGCCGTCCGACCGGGTGGGCAGCGGGACAGTGACCGTGGAGGGCCTGTCGGCAGAGATCCAGCTGAGCCGGGTCGAGCCGACTGATCGGTTGATCGTGAACGGTGGCGGGGGCGCCGATACGTTCGACACGCGCCGGTTGGCCGCCGGCACCGTGGAGTTGACCGCCGTGCAGTAGTCCAGCACGGTCGCAGCTCTCCCCGGAGGGCGATTCGCCCGGACGCCCGTGTGGTGTCCGGGCGAATCGTCGTCCGAGGCCCGCGTCGGAGGGGGGTTCCGCCGAGATTCGCGCGTTATCGCCCGGCTGATTCGGCCATCCGCATCCTCACGCGCAGAAAGAAGCGTTATGGCGAATCCGAACCGCCCGAAAACGCTCGTTTCGCCGCGAGAGCCCGCCTCACGCCACCCACGCCCCGCCATAACGGCTATTTCTCCGCGCGCACCCGTGAATGAGCGTCAGAAGCCGAGCCGGTTCAGGTGCTTGGCATTGCGCTGCCAGTCCTTGAGCACCTTCACCTTCAGATCGAGGTGGACGGGCGTGCCGAGCAGCGCGGTCAGTTGTGCCCGGGCGGCCGTCCCGATCTCGCGCAGCACCGAGCCGCGGTGGCCGATCACAATGCCCTTCTGCGAATCCCGCTCCACGATCAGCGAGGCGAACACGTCCAGCAGCGGCTTGTGCTCCGGACGACCCTCGCGCAGCCCCATCTCGTCGATGGTTACCGTGATGGAGTGCGGCAGCTCCTCGTGCATCTTCTCCAGCGCGGCCTCGCGGATCAACTCGGCGATCAGCGTCTCGGTCGGCTCGTCGGTGACCTCGCCGTCCGGATAGTAGGCGGGGCCCTCCGGCAGTTGCCCGATCAGCATCTCGGTGACCAGACCGACCTGATCGTCGGTGACCGCGCTGACCGGCACCACCTCGGCCCAGCGGACGCCAAGCTTCTCTTCCAGCGAGGCGATCTTCAGCAGGTGCTCGGCCATCCGCTGCTTGCCGACCAGATCGGACTTGGTGGCCAGCGCGACCAACACTGGGCGTTTCGGCAGCTTGGCGATCTCGCCGACCAGGTACTCGTCCCCGGGGCCGATCCGCTGATCGGCGGGCAGGCAGACGCCGATCACGTCCACCTCCGACCAGGTGGCGTAAACCAGATCGTTGAGCCGCTCGCCGAGCAGCGTGCGCGGCCGATGCAGGCCGGGTGTGTCGATGATCACCAGCTGGGCGTCCGGCCGGGTCACGATCCCCCGGACAGCGTGGCGAGTGGTCTGCGGACGCGACGACGCGATCGCCACCTTCTGTCCGACTATCGCGTTGGTCAGGGTCGATTTGCCGGCGTTGGGGCGTCCGACGAAACAGGCGAATCCGGATCGATGCATCAGCTGGCCCGCTTCGCCGACTCCGACGCCAGCTTCGCCGCGGCGTCCACCCCACCCTCGGCAGGGTCTGCGGCCGGCTCCTCCACCAACGACGCCAGCACCGTGAGGATGCTGTTGCGGCGCCCGATGCCACGCTCTGCCACCAACTGAATCCCTTCCCACACCACCACGGAGCCAGGAATCGGCACCTTGTTGAGTTCCTTGCCCATCAACCCCAGCACGGTGTCGACATCGTCGTCGTCGACCTTCAGGCCGAACAGTTCACCCAGATCGTCGACGGACAGCCGCGCCGAGATCCGGAAGCGGTTCGGGCCGATCTCGACCGACGGCGGCACCTCTTGGTCGTACTCGTCCACGATCTCGCCGACGATCTCCTCCAGGATGTCCTCGATCGTCGCCAGGCCGGCCGTGCCGCCGAACTCATCGACCACGATCACCACGTGCGAGCGGGTGAGCTGCATCTCGCGCAGCAACTCGTCGACCGGCTTGGAGTCGGGGCAGAAGGTCGGCTTGCGCATCAGCGACTCGACCGTTTCGGTGACCTGAGCACGCGGGTTGTCGTACATCCGGCGGATGGCGTCCTTGAGGTAGAGGATGCCGCAGACGTCGTCGATGTCGTTGCCGATCACCGGAATCCGACTGAAGCCCGACCGCAGCGCCAGCGAAACCGCTTGCCGGACGGTCTTGGTGTGTTCGATGTAGACCATCTGGGTCCGTGGCACCATCACCTCTTTGACGATGGTGTCGCCCAGATCGAAGACCGAGTGGATCATCTTCCGCTCGTCGGCCTCGATCATGTCGGACGCCTCGGCGAAGTCGACCAGTTCGCGCAGCTCGGCCTCGGAGCTGAACGGGCCGTCGGCGAATCCCTTGCCCGGGGTGAGGGCATTGCCGATCAGAATCATCACCTGCGGGATGGGTCCGAGCACGGTGGTCAGGATCGACAGCGGCCGCGACGCGGCCAGCGCGACCGTGTCGGCGTGTTGACGCCCGAGAGTGCGTGGAGCAACACCGAGCAGGATGAACGAGACCAGCACCATGATGCCGACGGAGTAGACCACGCGCTCCCAGGTGGCCTCGAAGCGGCCGAAGACGAACAGCGCGACCATCACGATGGCCACGATCTCCGCCAGGATCCGGATGAACAGCAGGGTGTTGAGGGTCGGCGCCGGATCCTCGGTGATGCGGACCAGCGCCTTCGCGCCGCCGCGCCCCTCGTTGAGCAGGCGGTGCGCGCGGCTCTTCGAGAAGGATTGCAGCGCGGCCTCGGCGGTGACGAACAGAGCGGCCAGCAATACGCAGGCGGCTGCGACAGCCAGCTCGAGCCATTCCAGGTCGCTTAACAGGGTCTCATCACTCGTTTCTCACCCGGGTAATCGAGCGGACAGTCTATGCCAGCCGAGCCACCCGCCGATACTCGGCCTGCTCCGTCCGGTCACGGCCAGTCGCCACCGATCCTGTCCCGTGCCGCTCATTCGGCTTGAGCCGCATCCGCGGCCCTTCGCTCGCCGGCCCGGCGGGTGCGGTTGGCGTACCAGATCGTCCAGCCCATCAGTGCGACGGTGACGGCCAGCGGCACTACCTGATTGAGCAGGTAGGCGGTGTCGAACGGCAGCATCAGCACCCAGGCCACCTTGGCGACCGCCTCGGCGAGGTAGCCCACACCCCATACCGCGGTGATCACCCGCTGCGAACGGCGAAAGCTCGGGTACTGCCACAACGAACTCCACCAGGCGGTGCCGGCTTGGGTGCCGTCGGTGCCGAATTTACGGCCCATGTAGTACATCAGCGGTCGCGGGAACAGCGAGGTCAGGCTGATCAGGATCAGCAGACCCAGCCCGCCGGTCAGCGCCGAATCCTTCAGCAGCAGCACGGTCGGGTCATCGCTGCCGATCACGGTGACGGCGACCGAGAGCGCGATGATGGCGAGGATCACCAGTCCCACGATGTCGATCCGGCGGTGCCGGATGAACTCGACCGCCATGCCCAGCAGCGGACCGATCGCCGAGTACAGGTAGGCCGTCACATCGCCGGCGCCCAGGTTCTTCGCCACGCTGAAGACGGCGATCGACAGGCCGACGTCGAAGACGGCGGTGACCACCAGCCCGATCACCATCTCACGGGCGTCCCAACGCCTGCCCGGACTGCTCACTTCCGTCGACGCCTCCGAGTGATCGGTCCCGCCGCCAGCGGCCACGGGGAACTCGTTGCGCTCAGCAGTCATAGCAACACCTTACATTTCGCCCGTGATTCTCGGCCATGCCGTCATATTTAGTTAGACTCGCGCGATGGCGGCCAACGACGACTTACCCGAGCACTCCCGTAGCGGGATCGGGTTCCTCTTCGGCGCACTGCAGGCCGACGCGATCCCCGGGCCGGTCCTGGTGGAGTTGATGGCGACCCTCGGCTTCACCGAGCCGACGACGCGCCAGCTGCTCGCCCGCATGCTGAGGCAGCGGCACCTGACGCGGCGCCGAGCTGGCCGGGTCAGCGTCTACCGACTCGCCGGTGACTACCTGGAACGCTGGTCACGGTTACGCTACGGCGACGCTCCGCCGAGCTGGGCGGGCACCTTCCACGTCGTGATCCACGACATCACCGAACGAGATCGGATGACCCGCGAACGCCTGCTCGGTGCGGCCGCCCGCGCCGGCTTCGGCCAGGCCCGACCCGGCCTGCTGATCGGCCTGACGGAGCCCGACTTCGTCGATCAGTGGACGGCCGGTGACGCCAGCGACCCACCGCTCATCGAGAAGGGCACCTTGCACCTCACTCCGGACGCCGCCCGCCGGATGGCGGCGACAGCATGGTTGCTCCCGGCCCGAGCCGCCGATCTCCGACGCGCGTCCGCCGACCTCGAGCGGCTGATCGACCGGGTGGATCAGGCGGCCACCGGTGGAACGGCCGCATTGCAACTCATGTTCGAGGCGGGGACGATCGCCGGTTCACCGCGTTACAGCGTCCCGGCACTGCCGACCGAACTGCTGCCCACGGACTGGCCGGCGCCCGCCGTCCAAGAGCTGTTGTACACGGCGATCGGACGGCTCACCCCGGCGGTCGGCGAATACCTCTATCACCGGCTGGCCGCCAGTCCGCACGCCAGGCTGGTTGAGGGCGGGTGGTGGCCGCCGATCGCGACCACCGCTGGTTGAGCTTGTAGCGCTCACGGGTTGAGCTTGTCAACGCTCGCGGTTGGAGCTTGTCGAAACATCTCACAAGGACGAGTTCGATCGACGATGGCTCACGCCAGTTCGCGTCCGATCTGCTCCAGGCGCCCCACCACGGCCCGGACGGCGCGGCGCGCGTAGTGATCCGGACGCGCCAGCGCCACCAGCGCCCGCCGTGCGTTCACCCCACGCAGCGGACGCAGCACCGTGCCGGGATGGGGCCGGGTGGTGAATCGAGGCAGCAGGGCCAGCCCCTCCCCCACGGCGACGAACGATTCGACCAGCCGGTTGTCGATCAACCGCAGCCGGCGATGCAACGGCGATCCGGTGACCGCCTCGATGGCCAGCAACAAGCTGTCGAACGGGAAGCCCTGCGGCACCGCGATCCAGGTGGTGCCCACGAGGTCCTCCGGTGACAGCTCGGCCCTCGCCGCGAGCGGGTGCCCGATCGGCAGGGCGACGTCGAGCGGCTCATGGGCCAGCACCCGAGCGACCAGCCCTTCGGCACCGGACGGCACGTCGCCGGCGGCGCTGTGCGCGATCACCAGATCGTGGTCGAGCGTGCGAGCGGCGAACTCTTCCTCGGCCAGATCGAAGTCCTGCACCTCGATGGTGATCGGCGAACCGCGCAGCCGCTCGACCAGGGCCGGCAGCAGCGCCTCGCCGGCGCTGGGCAGCGTGCCGATCGAGACCGTCCCTCCGGGCTGACCCATCCGTTCCCCAAGCCGAGCCTCGACGTCGGCGAGCACCCGTGCCACCTCGTCCGCATTCTCGGCGAGCAATTGCCCCTCGGCGGTGAGCCGCAGGCCGCGCGAGACCGGCTCGACCAGCTTGACGCCCAGTTCGCGCTCGGCGGTACGCAGTTGCTGCGAGACCGCGCTCGGCGTCCGGTGCGTGGCGGCCGCCACCGCGGCCAGTGTGCCGCGTCCGGCGATCTCGCGGAGCAGCATCAGATGACGCACTTCCATGAAGGCAACCTACACGTCTGCTCCAGCAGCTCTTGCTTGTCCTTTACTGTCAGCTGCTCCAGGCTGGACGCGTGCCACCTCGTCATGTCCTCCTCGCCGTTGGCGTCGCCGTGGTCTGGGGAGTCAACTTCCTGGCGATCCACGCCTCGTTGGAGCAGTTTCCGCCGTTGTTCCTGGTCGCGCTGCGGTTCGGCGTGATGGCCATTCCCACCCTGCTGTTCGTGCCGCGGCCGAACGTGCAACTGCGCTGGCTGATCGGCTACGGACTGGGCTTCGGCACCGTGCAGTTCATCGGCCTCTATCTCGGCATGGCCGCCGGCTTCCCGGCCGGCCTGGCCTCGCTGGTGCTGCAGTCGTCCGCGCCGTTCACGGTGCTGCTCGGTGCACTGCTGCTGCGAGAGCGGGTCAGCGGCCGCGCGGCGCTCGGGGTCGCCATCGCCGTGATGGGACTGGTGCTGGTGGGAGTGACCCGGGCGACCGGCGGTTCATGGTGGCCGTTCCTACTGGTGGTTCTCGGCGGGCTGGGCTGGGCGCTGGGCAATCTCGCCGCCCGGCAGGCCGCGGCACCCAACCCGCTGCACCTCACCATGTGGATGTCGGTGGTGCCGCCACTGCCGATGCTCGCCCTGTCACTGGCCTTCGAGGGCCCCGATCGGATCGCGTCGTCGCTGGCCACCTCGCTGACCGCGGCCGCGGTGCCGGCATGGATCGGTCTCGGCTACACCGTGCTCATCGGCACCGTGCTGGGCTCCGGGGTGTGGGTCTGGTTGATGAGCCGCCATCCGGCCGGACGGGTGGCACCGTTCTCGATGCTGGTGCCGGTGTCCGGCCTCACCACGGCCTGGTTGGTGCTGGGTGAAACTCCCCAGCCGCTCGAACTGCTCGGCGGCGCCCTGGTGATCGGCGGCGTGCTGTGGGCCAGCCTGCGAAGGGCTCCGACTCCCGGGCTCCAGCCCGAGATCGTGCGGGCCTGAGCGAGGCTGGCTGGGCCTGTCGAAACCATCACTTCGACAAGCGCGATCAGCGGTAAGTACCCGCTTCTCAGGGAACTCCGACAGACCACGCAGCGCGGCGAACCCTCGCGAACCATTGACCCACCCCGGCGTCCCGACGTACCGTTCTCCGTAGTTCTCATGCGAGAGGAGGTCACCCGATGATGAACAGGCATGCCGTCCGGTTCACGCCCACCGCGTTCGACGCGGCGGTCACGTTCGTGGTGGCCGGCGCCCTCACGATGCAGCAGAACGGGCTCGGGCACACGGATCACTGACCCCGTCAAGGGAGAAGTCTGCCCAGTTGCGGTTCGAGACCTCACGTCGTTCTGACTGATCAACCGTCGACACCGCCCTCGCGGCTTCGCAGCTACGCCCAAGCTCACTCGCAACTACGCCCAAGCTCAGTTGAGCCCATCGCACCACCGTGGAGACCGCGCCACCGACGACGGTGAGCGTGAAGCTGAAAGAGAACAACCATGACCATCACTGCTGACATCTACACCACGATCACGGAACTCGTGTTCCGCCCATTGACGGTTCCGGCGTCCGTCGAGGCCCCCGACGCGGCCGACTTCGTCACCATGACCGAGGTACGCAACCGGGTGTACCGCGCGATCAGCGGCCACGACGACGACCATCACACGCCCGAGGCGCTGCTGCCCCACTATCTGCCCAACGACTACGAGTTGCGCCACATGTGGCTCGCCGTCCTCAACGGCACGATCGTCGGGCGAATCGGCGTCGACATCCCGCTCGAAGCCGGCTCTCGATCCGCCTACTGGCTGATCGAACTGCTGCCCGAGGTATGGGGCAAGGGCATCGGGACCTCCGCCTACCAGCTGGTCGAGCAGACCGCTCAGGCCCATGGCCGGACGGTGCTGCAGTCCTGGGCCGAGCATCCCGACGCCCCCGGCGAGCGTCTCGTGCCGCCCACCGGGTTCGGATCGATCCCGCGCGACCATGCGGCTCGCTTCTTTCTGCGGCATGGCTACACGCTGGAGCAGATCGAGCGGTGCAGTCGACTCGACCTGAACGGCTCTTTCGATGAGATCGAGCGGCTGCTCGCGGAGGCACGCCAGGCGTCCACCGACTACCGGTTGGTGCAGTGGACGCTGCCGACCCCGAGCGAATACGTCGACGGCTATGCCTGGATGAAGTCACGGATGTCCACCGACGTGCCGGCCGGCGACCTCGAGTTCGACGAGGAGGCATGGGACGCGGCGCGCATCGCGCTCCACGACGCTCGCTATCTCGACGGTGGCCAGACCTTGCAGGTGACCGCCGCCCAGCACATCGCCACCGGCGAACTGTGCGGTTTCAACGAGCTGGTGATCGGGTCTGACCCGACTCGGGCCACCCATCAGGAAGACACGTTGGTGCTCACCCAGCATCGCGGTCACCGGCTGGGCCTGTTGGTCAAGTGCGCCGGGCTGCTCTCCTGGCGACAGGTGGCTCCGGAGTCGCCACGGGTGATCACCTACAACGCCGAGGAGAACCGGCCGATGCTGGACATCAACGAGGCAATCGGCTTCGTGCCCGTCGTCTACGAGGGCGCCTGGAAGAAGGTGTTGCCGTCCGACCCCGAGCAGCCCGCCTCCTGATGGCGGACCGGTCGACCCGCGCTCGCCGAACTACTTACCGCTCGCCGAATTCAGCGAGCCCTGAATAGTCCGGCGAGCGCCGGGTCGACGGGCTCCGCGGCAGGGGCTTCCGGCAGGCCGAATCGGCGTATTTTTGGTTGTTGTGACTAGAATAGAGACGATGTCTTCCTCGACGCGACGCGGTTCAGCCACCGCAGCCCTTCTCGCCCTGGCGATCGGCAGCTTCGGCATCGGCATGACCGAATTCGTGGTGATGGGGCTGCTGCCCGATCTGGCTCGTGATCTGCTGCCCACCGCTTGGGCGGCAGACCACGAGGCGACGATCGCTCGGGCCGGCGTGCTGATCTCGCTGTACGCCCTGGGCGTGGTGATCGGTGCACCGACCATCGCCGGCTCGGTGGCGCGCTTCCCTCGTCACCGGGTGATGATCGCGCTCGCGCTGGCTCTGACGGTGTTCAATGCGCTCACCTTCCTCGCTCCGAACTTCGAGTGGATGGCCGTCTCGCGGCTGCTGGCCGGGCTGCCGCACGGCGCCTACTTCGGCATCGGCGCGTTGGTCGCTTCCGATGTGTTAGGCCCCGGACGCCGCGCGCAGGGCGTCGCGTTTGTACTGACCGGGCTGACGGTCGCGAACGTGATCGGCGTGCCGCTGGGCACATTCCTCGGCCAGAACTACGGCTGGCGGGTCACCTTCATGGCCGTCGCGGCCGTCTTCGCGCTGGCTACCGTCTGTATCGCGGCATTCGTGCCGCATCACGAGGGCAGCCCGGAGCGCACCCTGCGGGCCGAGTTGCGGGTCTTCCGGATCGGCCAGGTGTGGCTGACCCTGGCGATCGGCGCGATCGGTTTCGGCGGCTTCTTCGCCGTCAACAGCTACGTGGCACCAATGGTCACCGAGGTCGCCCACGCACCGGCCTGGGCGGTGCCGGTAGTGCTGGTGACCAGCGGGATCGGCATGACCATCGGCAATCTGGTCGGCGGGCGCCTCGCCGACCGCGACCTGCGACGCACCCTCCTGGGAGCATTCCTGGGCACCGCCGCGGTGCTGGCACTGATCGGACTCACCGCGCAGTGGATCATCGTGCTGGCCGTCCTGCTGTTCGCGCTCGGGTTCTGCGGTTCGATCCTGGCGCCGTCGATCCAGACCCGGCTGATGGACGTCGCCGAGGACAACCAGTCGATCGCCGCCGCGCTGAACCATTCGTCGCTGAACGTCGGCAACAGCCTGGGCGCCTTCTTTGGCGGCACCGTGATCGCCGCCGGCTGGGGCTTCGTCGCGCCCGCCTGGGTCGGCGTCGCGATGGCACTGATCGGACTCGCCCTCACTGCGGTCGGCTTCGGCCTGGTCCGCCGCGAGCGGGAACTGGCACCCGCCTGCTGATCCTCGCTGCCGTCGCCGGCCCCTTCGATCGACGTCGCACCCTGCGCGGGTATTGCGCCTGTTGAACGGGTGCGATCACGCCAAAGGGGACGATGTCGGACGAGCGCCCGGGCGGTCAGCGGCGGCTTGCAGGGCGCCGGCGTGGGGGGAACGCTTCAGCCAGTCCCGCACGGCTGTGGCCTGGAACCGCTGGAACTCCCGCAGGGTGGGCAATCCGGGCGGATCGGGTTGCCGTCCGGAGTGCTCGAAGAAGCTGAGAATGCCTGCCAGTACCTGCACGATGCGATTGGCGTTGATACCGTAGTCGTGGGCGATGCGCCCGATCCAGGCGTCGGCGTCCACCTCCGGTGCGGCACTGGAGATGAACTCGATCGCCAGCAGCACCGGGTCGAGCCACGCCGGCCCGCGCACCGCCCACGCCCAGTCGACGACGATCAGTCGGCCGTCGGTGCGCAGCATAAGGTTGTCGGCGCGCAGGTCGAGGTGCACCAGGGTGTCACCGTCCAGTTCGGCCAGTGCGTCGTCCGCCGCGGCGGCCAGTGCATACCGCCGCTCGGCCAGCCAGGGATCGAGATCGGCGCCGGCCGCCAGCTCTGGCCAGTGGCCGAACATGCCGCGCAGGACGTCGGCGGCGTCGTCCCACTGCCCCGGCGGCGCGGGCGTGAGGGGCTCCCGCATGTCGGCCAGGCTGGCCAGGGCAGCCCCGATCGTGGCATTCGTCCAAGGCAGCGGCGCCTGGCGTCCGGGCACCTGCTCCAGGACGAGCGCGACCCAGCCGCCCGGGCCCTCGTCGAGCGCATCGATCAGTTCGGCGATCGGCAGTCCGGACGGCATGCTCCGCAGCGTCCGCAGTTCGGAACGCAATAGCGCGGGCGAGTCGGGGTTACGGCTCGGGTGCCCCGCTTTGAGGAACACGGCCGAGCCGTCCGAGGCGAAGAGCCCCTCGGCGACACCCGGCGAATAGCCACCGGCGGCCGGTTGCGTGCGAACGACCGGTGCGCCGAGTACTCCCTCGACCCAGTCACGAACGTGCCCGGGCAACTCGGCGAAGCTCAACCGGGTCTGCATTCCTCGATCATGGTCCATTCCGCGCATGTCCGCGAGCGGGCCGGGGAATATCGATCCTTTTGGTACGTACGGACGGCTGGTTCACACGCAACGATTGTGCGAATGTGGACGTCATGGGCTCCGTCTCCGTTCCGGCGCACGACACCGGCCACGCTCGCCGGATCATGCTGGTCAACGCCACCGTTGCCCTGATGGTGGGCAGCGCCCTGATGGTGATCGTCCACGAGTGTTGCCATTGGCTCGCCGGCGCGATGATCGGCCACCGCAGCACGCTCTACGCGTTCGGCGTCGAATACTCCCCGCCGACCGACGGTGGTCGGGCCGCCTTCACCTCGCTCGCCGGGCTGATCGGATCGCTGCTGATCGGCGCACTCTGCACCTGTTGGCAACCGTTCCGCGGCCGCAACGACTTCTGGCACCTGCTGTGGTTGTGGTTCGGGTTCTGCCAGCTCCAGGAGGCCGTCACGTACTTCGTCATCACACCTTTCGGCGCGGGCGACACCGCGGTTGCCCTGCGCGGACTGGGCTGGCCGAATGCCGTCGCCTGGGTGATGGCGGTGCTCGGTGTGGGTGGCATGTTCGGTACCGCACGGATGTGGGCACCGCATATGCGCCGCGCGGCCGGTGACGACCTGCTCCTCGCCCGCTGCTTCAGCTTCTTCCCCTGGCTGATCTCGATCCCGGTCGAGGCGGTCCTAACGTGGGCGCAACTTGCCGGCGCCCGCATCGACGTCTCGACCGGCGAGGCGGTCGTCATCATGCTCGTCGGAGTGGCCGCGACGGTGTTCGCACCGATGAGCTTCAGCTTCTTCCGGCGGACGGCCGGCCTGGAGCATCGGCCGATGCGGCTGACGCGGGTTCCCGTTGGCGCGATCGTGGCCTTCGTCCTGATCGAGGTGCTGAATCTGACCGTGCTGATGCACGGCGTCGCAATCGGCTGAGTGGATTCCAGCCCGATTCCGGTACGGGGGGACGGTTCTTTTCGTGCCAAAGTGGTACGAAGAGAACCGTCCCCCCGTGCCGGTTTACCCGCGCCAGACCAGTACCGGATCAGTGGCGGGCGGGCTCAACCAGGTCGGCGTAACCCAGCCGGTCCGCCAGCTCGACGATCCAGCGGGCGGCAGGTGGACCCAGCCGGACGCCGACTGCATCGATCGCGCGACCGAGCGCGCCGAGGCCGACATCGTCGGCCAGTAGCTCCCGCGGGATGCCCAGGTCGGCGAGCAGCAGGACATACGCGGGCGCCAGCCACTCGTATTCCGCGACGAGGGCGCCTCGTCCATCGGTGGGCAGCGGACCAGTCGCGCGCCGCTCCAGCTCCGACGCCATCGCGGTTCGATCGGCCCGTAGCCGATCGACGCCCCAGGCCCGCTCGACCATGGCGCGGACGTCGTTCGGATCGACCTCCAACCAGCCGGTGACCAGGCCTGGAACGCGCAGCGCCGGCAAGAATGCCGACGACGTGTCGCAGGGGCCGGCCAACACGCCGGGCCGCAGGCTGCGGTAGCCGTGCGCCGTGGCGGCGGCACGCAGAGCGTCACGGCTGCGGCGTCGTTGCTCGCCGATGGTGTAGATGAGCAGGTGGAAGCGGCCGTCCCAGTCCATGGCGCCGCCCTCACCAACGGCCACCCGGTAGCCGGACGCCATCTGCCCCGACAGCCGATACACCCCGACCCGGCCGCGGCGTTCGAGTCCCAGCTGGCCCCAGCGGACCAACCGGTTCAGCAGTCCCTTGGCCGCCGGCACGGACGCGCCCAGTTCGGTGAGCACGGCGACCAGCACCGGTCCGGGCAGCGCGGACGCCCGGGCCGCGCCGAAGACGAAGGGCACGGCCGACGCATCGACGGCCGGTGGCATGCCCTCACAGTATCGACTGCTGCCGAGCGAGGAGGGCGGCCCGAGACTCCCGGCTGAGGCTCAGCCGGGACCCGGACCCGGGCGTTCACTGGGATGACGATCGTGGCTGAGTCGGCGGAATCTGCGGGACTCGGCGCCCGCCCGGAGCCCTCGCGGCTCAGGCGCGCTCGGCCGCCCAGGCGGCGATGATCCGGTCGTTCAGGCCGAACATCACCTTCTTCTCCTCGGGCTCGGCATGGTCGTAGCCGAGCAGGTGCAGCAGCCCGTGGATCAGCAGGTAGTCGGCCTCCTGCTCGGGCGTCCGGTTCGAATCGGACGCCTGAGCCGCGGTCACCTCGGGGCACAGCACGATGTCGCCGAGCATGCCCAGCGGCGGTTCTTCGCCGTCCTTGGGCGGCCGGAGCTCGTCCATGGGGAAGCTCAGCACGTCGGTGGGGCCGGGCTCGTCCATGTACTTCTCGTGATAGGCGGCCATCGTGTCCGTGTCGACCAGCAGGATCGATAGCTCGGCCTGCGGATGGATCCGGAGGCTGTCCATGGCGAACAGGGCCAACGCCACCAGCCCCTGCTCGTCGACCTCGGCGCCTGACTCGTTGTTGATCTCGACGGTCATCGGCGCTCCCTGCGCTTCTCGGGGTGCTGGGTGGATTCGAAACGGTCGTAGGCGGCGACGATCCGGCCGACCAGCTTGTGCCGCACCACGTCGTGGTTGGTCAACTGGCAGAACGCGATGTCGTCGACCCCGTCCAGGATGCCCTGCACCATCCGCAGGCCGGACCGGGTGCCGGTGGGCAGATCGACCTGGGTGACGTCGCCGGTGACGACGACCTTCGACCCGAAACCGAGCCGGGTCAGGAACATCTTCATCTGCTCCATCGAGGTGTTCTGCGCCTCGTCGAGAATGATGAACGCGTCGTTAAGGGTCCGGCCACGCATGTACGCCAGCGGTGCGACCTCGATGGTTCCGGCGGTCAGCAGCCTCGGCACCGACTCTGGGTCGACCATGTCATGCAGGGCGTCGTAGAGCGGCCGCAGGTAGGGGTCGATCTTGTCGGTCAGCGTCCCGGGCAGGAACCCGAGCCGCTCGCCGGCCTCGATCGCCGGCCGGGTCAGGATGATCCGGTTGACCTCCTTGGCCTGCAGCGCCTGGACCGCCTTCGCCATCGCCAGATAGGTCTTGCCGGTGCCCGCCGGACCGATGCCGAACACCACCGTGTGGGCGTCGATGGCGTCCACATAGCGCTTCTGGTTCAGCGTCTTGGGCCGGATGGTGCGCCCCCGGCTGGACAGGATGTTCTGGGTCAGCACCTCGGCCGGGCGCAGCGTCTCCGCTTGCTGGGCGGTCATTCCGACCACCCGTTCCACGGCGTCCGCGGTGAGCCCTTGGCCGGTGCGGACGATCGTGACCAACTCGGTGAGCACCTCGGAGGCCACGATGACGTCGCGCGGATCACCGGTGAAGGTGATCTCGTTGCCACGGACATGGACATCCGCCGAAAGCTCGCGCTCGAGGATGCTCAGGAACTCGTCGCGCGGACCCAGCACGTTCACCATGTCGACCGACGCTGGAACGGTCATCCGGCGCACCCCGGTGGGCTCGGACGGTTCACTGCCGGCGTTTCGCATCTTCCTCCTCGAATCGGACGGAAGAATCCTAGCCCGGACCTCCGACACACCATGCGCCGCCCTACCCCGCGCTCGCCGAACTACGTGAGGCTCACTGAATTCAGCGAGCCCCACGTAGTCAGGCGAGCGCTGAGGCGGGGTGGAACGGTGCGGATGGGCCATGCTTGTCCCCATGCCGAGCAACCCGCCGTCCCTGACCCTCGCCCAAGCCGTCGACCGGGCGTCCGAACTCGCCGCATCGGGTGAGCGCCGCCTGCTGGGTCTGGTCGGCCCACCCGGAGCGGGCAAGTCCACCCTGTCGGCGGTGCTGGCCGAGCGGGTCGGCGAGCGGATGGTCGTCGCCGGGATGGACGGCTTCCACCTGGCGAACGCCGAGTTGATCCGGCTCGGACGCCGTGACCGCAAGGGCGCCCCGGACACCTTCGACGTGGACGGCTACGTGACCCTGCTGCGCCGGCTGCGGGTGCAGCAGCACCCGCTGTACGCACCGCGTTTCGACCGCGACCTCGAGGAGTCGATCGGCAGCGCCGTCCTGATCGAGCCGGAGGTGCCGCTCGTGGTCACCGAGGGCAACTACCTGCTGTTCGGCGAGCACGGCTGGGACGCCGTCCGGCCCGAACTCGACGAGGTCTGGTACCTGCAGGTGGACGACGTCGAACGGCGCCGTCGCCTGGTGCACCGCCGGCTCGGCCACGGCGACAACCCCGATCATGCCGAGCAGTGGGTGCACACCGTGGACGAGGCGAACGCCCAGCGGGTCGCGGCCACCCGCACGCTGGCGGCCCGCATTGTTGAGATGCCCTGAGGAGCCGTCCTTTCAGCGCGCTGACTCAGGCTCTCGAACGAATCCGGCCAGCACGATGATTGCGACGGCGCTCAGCACGACCATCGCCAGCGCGGCACGCAGCCCGAACACCTCGGCCAGCCCACCGATGATCGGCGGACCGAGCAGGAACGCCGGCCACTGACCGATGCTGATCAATGCCACCGCGGTGGCTGAGGGCACCGAGGGCTGGTTGCCGGCCAGCGTCATCACGGTGGGTACGATGCAGCCGCTCCCGACGCCCAGGCAGGCGAAGCCGATCAGTGCTCCGGTGACCGTGCCGGTGAGTAGCCCGATGCCGAGTCCCAGCGCCGAGATCGCCGCCGACAGTTGCAGGAAGCGACGTCGCCCGATCGCCTCAACCACCCGATCACCGACAAGTCGGGCCGCCGCGATCGCCAGCGAATAGCAGACCAGGGTCAGCGATCCGACCGCGATGCTGCCGCCGAGTCCGACGCTGTAGAGCGCGCTCCACTGAACGGCGCCGCCCTCGTTGAGCGAGGTCAGCAGTGCGATCCCGGCGAGCAGCAACAGTTGTGGCGTCCAACTCCGAATGCCGGTTCGCGGTCGCGCGGCGTCCGGTGAGCCGGGCAGCGACGGAGCGTCGGCGCCGGTCCTGTGCGTGTCGGGAAGGAAGCGCAGCGTAGCCAGGAACAACGCCGCGAGCATCAGGCTGGACGCCGCTAGCTGCAGTGCCGCGGAGAGCTCCAGCATTCCGGCCGTGACGCCGAGCAGGCTGCCCAGGAACTGGCCGCCGCTGTACCAGAAGTGGAACGAGGAAATGATGCTGCGGCCGTAGCCGCGCTCCACCTCGACCGCCAGCGCGTTCATCGGGCCGAACAGCAGTCCCTGCGCCAAGCCGAGCACCAGCAGGCACACGATCAGCAGCCAGGGCGCAGTGGCCACCGCCGCGATCGGCACCAGCACGAGCATCCCGACCGCACCCGCGACGGACGGCGTCCGCGCTCCCGTCCGGTCGATCACCCGGGAAAGCACCAGCAGAGACGCCAGGACGCCGATCGGCGCGGCCAGCACGATCAGGCCCCATTCGCCGTTCGAGACGCCTAACTGGTCGCGCACCGACGGGATCCGGCCGGCCCAGCCGCCCATCACCGTCCCGGCCAGCACGAACAGCACCGACACCGCCAACCGCGCACGGCGCAGTCCAACAGTGGGCGTCCTGATCTCGGTGTCGACGGTTCGGGTCACCGACGAAGGCTATCGAGGTTGTCGGTGACCGTAAGAACCGTCCCCGGTGACCGTAAGAACCGTCCCCGGTGACCGTGGGGACGGTTCTCTTGGTCACCAGAGGGTGCGGGCTACTCGTTGGGGGGCGAGTCCTGAGTGTCGTCGGAGTTGGACGAGTCCTTCTCGGCGTTGCGTTGCTTCATCTGCTCGGCCTTCTCATCGGAGACCGGGCCGGTCACCGTTGAGTCGCCAAAGCCTGAGGAAATGTCGCCGCCGTTGTGGGGATCGTTCGTCATCGGGTCTCCTTCGATCGGGTGCTGTCGAGGCTAGCCAGCACGGCGAAGGTCACCACACCCCGAGGGAGGATTCCGGGTGGGCGGGTTCAGCCTAGTCGGGCGAAGGCATCGGTGGCTCGGACCAGTTCCGCGGCGATGGCGGGTTCGGTCGCCGCATGGCCGGCCTGAACGAGCCGAAGATCGGCCTCCGGCCAGGCACGATGCAGGTCCCAGGCAGTCCGTGCCGGGCAGGGGATGTCATAGCGGCCCTGCACGATGACCGCCGGAATCGAGCGGATGGCGTCCACTCCGGCGATCAGCTGGCCCTCGTCGAACCAGCCGGCGTTGACGAAATAGTGGTTCTCGATCCGGGCGAACGCCAGCGCGAAATCCGGGTCGGAGAAGTCGTCCACCAGCGACTGCGAGAACTCCAGGGTGGACGTCGCCGCCTCCCAGGTCGTCCAGGCCACCCCGGCCGGACGATGCACCGCCGGGTCGCGGTCGAACAGCAGGCGGTGGTAGCCGGCGATCCGGTCGAAGCCGACCGGCAACTCGCCGAATGCAGCGATCAGCGGCGCCTCGAAGCGCTCCCACCATTGCGGTGCCAGGTTCGCCGCTCCCCCGTTGTAATACCAGTCCAGTTCGCTGCGCCGCAGCGTGAAGACGCCGCGCAGCACCAACTCGGTCACGACGCCGCGGTGAGCCTGGGCGTAGGCCAGCGCCAGCGCGCTGCCCCACGATCCTCCGAATACCTGCCAGCGCTCAATCCCTCGGTCCAGCCGCAATCGCTCCAGGTCGTCCACCAGATGCCAGGTGGTGTTGCTGCTCAGGTCGGCGTCTCGTGCGCTGGCGTGCGGGGTGCTTCGGCCGCAGCCGCGCTGGTCGTAGAGCACGATCCGGTAGCGGCCCGGGTCGAAGAAGCGCCGGTGCAGCGGACCGCATCCGCCGCCGGGACCGCCGTGCACGAAAACCACCGGCTTGCCGTCTGGGTCGCCGGACTCCTCCCAGTACAGGCTCTGCCCGTCGCCGACCTCGAGGCGTCCGGTTCGATAGGGCTCGACGGCCGGATACAGCTCAGTCGTCGTCATCGTCCTCGTAGTCGTCGATGATGTGCATGGCCGCCTCCTCGGCGCTGGCCGCTCCGCCCGCGAAGCCGACGTCGTGCCCGATGCTCTCCGCCTCGTGGTCGCTCTCGCCCAGGCCTCCGTCGGCGTCGACCAGTCGTCCTGCGCGCCGTTTGCCGACCTGTCGCCGCTCGTCGGGGTCGTCCTTCCAGGTGCCATCGTTCGGCGCAACGTCCGGTTCCTCCTGAGCGATCCGCTGGTCGAGCGTCTCGCCGTGCCGCATCTCGGATCGCGTGTTGCCGTAGCCCTGTGCGGGTGACCACTTCTCGGGGGAGACGTAGCCCTCGTCGAGCACGTCGGGGACGCCGCGGTCGATCAGCGAATCGTCGGCCTGCAATTGGTCGAGCTGCTCGGACTCGTCGGGCATCGTCGGGTCGAAGTCGGTCATGGGACTAGCCTGCCACCTCTCCTCGCGGTGGGGCGAGGACCACGGGCAACCGGCGCAGATTCGTGTCGGCCGGCGACGGTAGGCTTCCTGCCCGTGACCCAGCCGCGCTCGACTCCACGCCCGACCTACGACCTGGTCCTGGCCGCGTTCTGCGGACTGCTGCTGATATCAAACGTGTCGGCCACCAAACTGATCGAGTTCGGGCCTTCGGTCGAGGTCGGCGGCTTCCCCGTGCTGCCGATCATCACCGACGGCGGCGCCTTCCTGTTTCCGCTGACCTACGTGCTCGGCGATGTGCTGGCGGAGGTGTACGGGCTGGCGAAGGCTCGGCGGGCGATCTGGACAGGCTTCGTCCTTGCCGCCCTGATGTCATTGACGTTCGCGGTCGTCGCGGCCGCACCCCCGGCGTCCGACTGGCCCAACAACGACGCCTGGAACGCGGTGCTCGGCTTCGTGCCGCGGATCGTGCTGGCCAGCTTGGCCGGCTATCTGGCCGGGCAGTTCCTGAACGCGGTGGTGCTGGTGAAGATCCGGGAGCGGTTCGGGCCCGGACGACTGTGGGTGCGACTGGTCGGCTCGACGGTGGTCGGCGAGTTCGCCGACACCTTGGTGTTCTGCCTGATCGCGTTCGGCCCGCTCGGGGCGTTCCTCGGCGGCGGCAGCCTGGACTGGCCCACGTTGGCCAACTACACGCTGGTCGGCTTCGTCTACAAGGTGCTGGTCGAGGTGCTGTTCCTGCCCGTCACCTATCGGGTGATCGCCTGGATCCGCTGGCGCGAAGGAATCAACCCGGCGCCCGTCGAGGCACCGGTCGCCGGCTGAGACCAGCCACCGCTGGTTGAGCTTGTCGAAATCCAGGGAGAAGCTCGACCGCGAGAATGTGGACGCGTTCGACCGGCGACAGCACCGTCATCCCGCGCGAAACCGTCATCCCGCGCGAGGGCCCGCGTTTGCTAGCGCCGCCCGAGCCGGCGCCAGAGACCGCGCGGGCGGCCCTGTCTGGCCGCCGATCCCGGACCCCAGGGCGAGGCGGACGCCGGCGTCGGCCCGGGCACCGGATTCCACGGCCCGGCATGTGCGGACTGGCCGCGCACTTCGGTGAGATCGCCGGTGACCGGAAACTCGGCGGTCGGCTGGTCGGACGCGCCGAACGCCGTCGTGGGCGCCTCGGAGGGCGGGTCGGCGCCACCGACGGACCCGTCGTTGGAGCCTGTTGCGCTCGTCGCCGAGCCACCCGGCGGAATGACCAGCGAGCCGTCGAGCGGCGCCCCGCACCGGGCGCAGCGCGGGGCCCGCAGGATCTGCCGCAGGCCGCAGGCAGGGCACGTCGGCAACGTCATCAGACACTCCTCCCGCCACCAAACCGGCTCAAGGCCGTCTCGCACCGCCGACGACCCGACGCCATCAACGATGCCAGGTTCTGCCGGGCCAGCGGAGCCGCAACCGGTTGCGAGCCGGCACCCGTCGGCCCGCCAGTAAAGCTCAACCCGTGCAGACGCGATGGACGTCACGAACGACGCAGGGCGCACGCATCGCCGTCGCGCCGTGGGCGTCGCCAAATAGCGACCCGATTCGACAGGCGTTTCGCCCCACCGGCCTCAGACTCGCATCAACTTGTCGCCAGCTGACGAACCTCGGCACGGCGCGCCCGGCGTCCGCTGTCGCCGGGCCACGGGCCGCCGGCGCGGGCCGTCCGATCACCGAATCGGCTCACGGCCCTTCGGGCAGCTCGAAGGTGAAGCTGAACACGCCGGCCAGGATCACCTTGGTGCCGGGCTCGATCAACACTGGATCGTTGGGCCGCAGCCTCAGCGGAGGCGCGCCGGGCGGCACCAGCTGGGTGCCGTTGGTGGAACCCAGATCATTCACCGCCACATGCCAGTACTCCAGCCGCACCTCCAGATGCTGGCTGGAAATGTCCTTGTCGGGATCGATCAGCTTGACCAGGTTGGGCTGTTCGCCGGAGTAGCCGATCGGGACCCGCGGGTTGCGGCCGAGGATGCACCCCCGGTCGAGCACCACCGTGTCGCCGTTGGACAGACGCAGCACACCCAGCGGCGGACGCGGCACTTCGACCGGCTGCTGCGGCGGCAACGGCCGGCCGCAGATCCGGCAGGTCCCGGCGTAGGCGGGGCTGAGATGGCCCGCCGGGCAGCGGGCCGCGACGACGGTCTGGGCGCGCGAGCCCGCATGTTCGTCGCGGCTGAGCCCCCACCCGGACGCCGCGCCGGACGGGTCGCTGTCGACGGCCAGGTCCGGGGTCGAGGGTCCGGCCGGCGCCGCTGAACTCCACGTCAGGGACTCGATGAACGACGGCCGCTGGTCCGGTGCGTTCGGTGGTGACAGGGGCGGAGCCGGCAGGTCGGCGGACGGGCTGGTGAACGGCGCCGGCATCGTGTGCCCGCCGGCGTCCGGAACCTCGGGGTGGCCCTGGCTCGGCGAACCGGACGTCTGACCCGCCGGTTCCGATGCCGGACCGGACGGGCCGTCGAACTCGCCCGGCTGACTCACGGAGCGCGCCACCCCGGCAGGGGCGTCCGCTGCAACGGGCACCACGGCCGGGGCGGACGCCGATGACGCGAGCGGGCCCCACTCGGGCTCGGCGGGCGATTGCATGGGCGGCGCCACCATCGGGACCACGCGGTCGTCCTCGGACCGCCGCTGCAGGCGTCCGGCCAGCACCACGCCGCCTGTGGTCAGCGGGAGCATGGCGGCGTCCGGCGCCTCGGGATCGAACAGCAGATAGCCGTCGGCCTGGAGGATCCGATCTGCCCAGAGCCCGCGTCCCTCGACGGTGTGCGCGCCGGCCCGGGTCCGGTAGCCGCCCCGCACCACGGTGCGGAGGCCCTCATCGGTGTACTCGGCGAGCGCGAAGTGCTCGACGGCCCGCAAGCCGGGGCTGACCAGGAGTTCCAGTACCTCGTCCAGACCGGCCCTCGGGTCGCCGACCAGGTCGTACAGACCGGGCACCAGGCCCGCGTCCGGGGGCAGGTCGACCAGCGCTGCCACCCGTGCCCCGCACACGGCCAGCGCCCCACCCGGCGCGTAGGAGTACACCGGCTCAGCCATCAGCGCTCTCCTTCAGCGCGGCCTGCGGCACCGTGACCTCGTCGCCCGCTCCATCGTCGCCGCCGCGGACGTCGACCACCACCACCGTGACATTGTCACGCGCGGGCGTCGCCAGCACGGCTTCGACCAGCGCCTCGGCCGCTTCGGTGGCGTTGGTGTGGGCGGCCAGCACGGTGGCGATCCGGTCGTCGTCCAGCTCGGAGGTCAACCCGTCGGAGCAGAGCAGAAACCGCTCGCCCGGGGTCTGCGCCAGCACCCACAGGTCCACCGGTGGCGCCGGACGCATTCCGACGGAGCGGGTGATGATGTGCCGGGCGGGATGGTCTCGGGCCTGTTCGGCGGTGATCAGGCCCTCGGCGAGCAACTCTTCGACTTCGGAATGGTCCACGGTAGCGCGATGCAGTTCGCCGGCCGCGTACCGGTACACCCGTGAGTCACCCACGTTGAAGACTGCCCAATGCGGCGACCCGCCGACCATCACCTCGGCCAGCCCGGTCACTGTGGTGCCCAGCCCGCGGGCAGCCGGATGCACCATTCCGTACCTCACGACGGCCGCGTTCGCCCTAGCCACCGCCACATTCACCAGCGTGGGACGGAGTTCATCGACATCGTCGAGTTCGGACAATGACTCGGTCGCCAGCCGGCTGGCGACGTCGCCCGCCGCGTGGCCGCCCATTCCGTCGGCCACCACCCACACCCGTTCGCCGGACAGGAACGCATCCTCGTTCAGGGCCCGTACGCGGCCCACGTCCGTTGCCACGCCGACGGCGACGTGTGGCATGCGATCTCCCTGTACTCAACGCCCGAGACGCCCTCGGGCGCGCCAGATTACCAAGCGCACCTGGGCGGGACGCCCCTTGCGGTTCCCGGGGTGACGCCGCCGCCGTTGGCCTTCCGCGAACAGCTATCGGGATCGGGCACCGCTGACCGGGCCCGATCCCGATCCTTGTTCGGCCAACGCTGCGGCCAGGGGCGGTCCACCACGTTCGGACCATGCTCGATCCGACCCGTCCGTTCTGGCCGAGCGCCTTCGTTGACCTGCCGACGGGGAGTGGGAGGCCGGGTGAGGTTCTGGGCGGTGGTGGCGGAAGGATGTTCGGCAGTGCGCTATCCTGCGTTGGGGATTTGACGAGTCGGGGGGAAGGGCTCAGCGTGTTTCAAGGTGCGTTGGGGGAGCGCATCGCGGGCCTCAAGCGAGGTTGCCGTGCTGTCGTGTGTTTCGTTTCTGGACAATCGGTGGAGATCGATCAACGGGAAGAGTTGGTATCCGACTACTTCCGTGGGTATGTCGAGGCAGGATCGAAGCGCTGGTGGTATGCCGGCGCACACCCCGTCTTGAGCGTTCGTGCTCTGAATCATTTTCTTCGGCTGCCGAAACTGGTTGCGGAGTTATCGTCTTCGGCCGGCGGACAGGCCATCTGGGAGGGGCTCGGCAGGGACCGGCCCGCCATCGCAACGCCTGTGCACCGTGCCGCGTCCGTGCTCGTACTGCCGGAGCGTCCGGGTGAGTACGCTCAGGGCAGACGGCGACAGACCCTGCGTCGGAAGTGCCGAGAGGCAGAGCGACGTGGAGTGCGCTGGGCGGTGGTCACCAACGCCACGGAGCGAAAACGCTTGGTGTCCCTTGCGGACCGGCGCGACAGGTCCCACCCTCGCGACGAGTACCGGGTACTGGAAGGCTCCCGTCGTGGCCTGCTGGTCCATCCGCTGATGCTCGCCGGTTACGCCGAGGACGACCGGCCGATCCTTGTTTCGATTACACCGACCGACGGAAAGTGGGCAGTCCTGCAGTACTTCCGTACGTTGGAGGACACCCCCGAGGCGAGCGCGGCCAGATACCTGCTAACCAATGCACTCGCCGAGCAACTGGTCATCCGTGGTGTGAAGTACTTGGCGGACAACTCCTCGCCGATGGGCATCAACAGCGGTTTGAGACATTTCCAGCGCATGCTGGGATTTCGGATCTTCCGAGTTGATCGGCTGAGATCCTCGCAACAGCCCGCCGAGGTACGCCCAGTGCACACTGATGAGGATGAGCGGACGCGCGGCGTCGCGTCGCGATCGAGAGGCAGCGCGAGCACATCAGGTCGTCGTGCTCCACAAGGGACTCGCGTAGCCGAATCGGCCTGAGCGTCTGTGGCCGATTACCTCGGCACACCGCACCACGCGGCACTGGGCCGACTGCGGGCGGCTGGCTGTGCCTGGTGTGGTTGACTTTGTCACTGGACAACCATGGTCGCATCGCTCGTGGCAGGGACAACCGACTGCCGCTCCCAGCGATGCGACTCGGCTCAACGAAGGAGTGCGCGTGACGCAGCCACACGACGCGCTGACCAAGGCGCCCCGGCTCGACGATCTGGGACCGAACGGATCCCGTCCGCGCTTCCATATCGGAGCAGTGGCCGAGAGAACCCACTTGTCGCACGCCACTCTGCGGCACTGGGACGAGACCGGAGTCGTCAGCCCAGCGGGCCGCACCGACGGTGGCTTCCGGCTCTACAGTGAAGCGGACGTCCAGCGCATTCTGGTCGTGCGGCGGATGAAGCCGCTCGGCTTCACGCTCGAGCAGATGCGCCAGATCATCGACTCGTTCGATACTGCCTTTTCACCGGACGCGACGCCCGAGCAACGCGCCGTCGCTCATTCAACGATGGCAGAGTGCTGTCGGCAGGCGACGGACGGGCGAGAACGCATTCGCAAACATCTGCGGTATGCGGACGAACTGGTCCTCCTGCTGACCGAGTTGATCGAGACCACATCCGGGTAGTGGTTTGATCGGCGGCATCCAGGTATTCGGATGTGCGCCGGAGCAACTCAACCTCGAGTCGACACATCTCGCCAGTCGGCGCACCTCCCACTGCTGCCTCGGTCCGTCGCGGAGCGCCTATGGGACGGACCGACAGGCAGCTGACCTGATGACCAGTTCAGCGTCGTGGACCCCAGCGACGCCTCTCCAAGCTTTTCCGTGCGTGATCCACACTCTCAACTCTACTTATAGGTTAAGGTAGGTTTGCGGGGCGAGCCTCTGCTCCGCGCACGTCAGGAACCGTCAAAGGCCACGGGGGGTAGCCGGATGACACTCGCGGATCGCTTCAGTGCGCGTCACAACAACTTCGATCTGCTCCGGCTCCTATTGGCCGGAATCGTCGTGCTGGCTCACGGGATCGCGATGCGGACCGGCGATCAACCGCGCTTCGGAATTTCTACCATTGGTGACTTCGCCGTCGATGGCTTCTTCATCCTCAGCGGCTTCCTAGTCACCCGCAGTTGGCTCTCCTTGAACGACTTCTGGCGCTACACCTGGCACCGGTTCCTCCGCATCATGCCGGGTTATTGGGTATGCCTGGTCGTCATGGCGGTGGTAGTCGCGCCCGCCGCCACGCTGCTCGGACGCCAGTGGCTCGGCGAGTTGGTCACCGCTCCCGACTCGGTCGGTCGGTTCCTGCTGGTCAACTCCGGACTCATGGTCTTTCAGTACGACATCGCCTCCGTGTTCGCCAGCAACCCGACACCACTGACCGTGAATGGAGCCCTGTGGACGCTCATCCTCGAGGCAGGATGCTATTTCGTTCTCGCCTGCTTCGGACTGGCCGGACTCTTGCGTGGGCGTCGCCGGGTGATCGTGCCGGTGTTCGCCGCAGCGCTCGGAGTGCTCGCCGGCCTCTACGACCTCGGCATCTACGTCGGGATCGGTGACAACACGCTTCGGATGCTGATGCTCTTCATGCTCGGCGCCAGCGCTCATCTGTTCGCCGACCGGATTCCGATGAACTCGGTGCTGGCGGCGGTCGCGGCCGTCGTCCTGGTCACTAGCATCGTGACGCTGGACAACTACCGACATGCCGGCGCCTATGCGCTGGCCTATCTGTTGCTTTGGCTCGCCGCGGGCCTGCGTGCCACCGTGCGACTCAAAGTGGACCTGTCCTACGGCGTCTACATCTATCACTACCCGTTACAGCAACTGATGATGCTGACCGCGCTGGCAGCCACCCCCACGCCCCTGTTCGTGCTGATCAGCCTGGTTCTGGTTCTTCCGATCGCCGCCTCGTCGTGGTTCGCGGTTGAGCGTCCGTGTCTTCGTCGCAAGAACGCACACTTACCGCGCTGGCTGCCGGGCCGAATGGCGCTGCGCGGCAACGAGGTGACCTGAGGGCGAACACCACAGTTCCCCTATGCTCGCGGTCCCACTGTGCATGCATCCAGCGCGCTGGCCGCGATTGCCAGCGGGGGCTTGGCGCTCGCCGTGAACGATCGATGGCCTTCGTATGAGTGACGTTCGGCAGTAGAGAGCGCCCGGTAGGCAACCTGCGAGTGAGCGAATCCCGTGGTGTGGATATGCTGACTCCGCTGGCGGGGCGCGGTCGTAGTCGCGCCGATCCGGTACCAGCCCTGGGGAGGCAACATGAGTGGGTTGGGACAGCGGCTGCTCGACGAACTTCGCAATGCGGTCGTCAACGGTCCGCTGGCATCACCACTTGTGCCGCGTCCGGTGCGTCGTTCGATCCTTCGGTGGCTGGGCTACGATGTCGATCCCGGAGCCTGTATCGCAGAGAGGTGCTTTATCGGGTCCCGCCAAGTTTCCTTTGCGGCAGGATCGTTCGTGAACGTCGGCTGCTTCTTCGATGGCAATGCCTCGATTCGGATTGGCCAGGGCGTGCAGATCGGCATGCACTCGGTGTTCGTGACGGCGAGCCACGAGATCTCCGCCGAACGCGGACGCCGAGCTGGGAGAAATACTGCCGCACCGATCGTGGTCGGCGACGGAGTATGGGTCGGAGCCCGCTCCACGATTCTCCCCGGCGTCTCGATCGGTGAGGGCACGGTCGTCGGAGCGGGCTCTCTCGTCCTCAACGCATGTGCTCCCGACTCGGTCTATGTCGGTGCTCCGGCACGCATGCTTCGCCCGTTGCTGCCCACACCGGACGAGCTGATTGCCCTACCCCGACACGGTCACGCGGCGCCCACCTCCTGAGCGCGTGCCTGAGCCACCTCCGTACCAGCCACGTACGCCCTCTGAGTGAAAAGCCCACGAAGGATCGCCATTGAGGCCGCGGCACGGTCGCGATGCCCGCTGACGGCCAGGACGACGACTCGCCAGGCAGTGCCGAACGCGTAAAGACCGCGGACAAGAGCCGCGCTCACTCGGTTGCGTCCATATCGCCTGACGTAGATCGTGAACGAGGCCCCCTGCAGGCGCCGCATCTCCGCGGAGGGCGCCCCCGAACTTCCCGAACCGTGGAGGACTAGTACATCTTCGCGCAATCTGCTGTGCCAGCCACGCGCGCGCCCTCGATGCCCGAGCGCCGCGTCCTCGCAGTAGACGAAGAACGCCTCATCGAAGCCACCCACGCTCTGAAAGCGCTCACGATCGACTGCCATGCATGTGCCTGTCACCCAGTCGACATCGACGCGCTCACCCACACCCGGATGGGCGTAAAGGCCCGCGGTCGGCAGTAGTTTGTGCAGACCCAGGGCGTGCACCGCCGCGCGGCGTACCGACGGCTCCCAGCCTCCGACGCCGATCCCGATCACCCCGTCAGGTCCTACCGGAGTCGCAGCATGAGTGATCGCATTGCGATCTGCCACTAGGCCACGCACGAGGCTCAACAGCTGATCCATTGAGGGCCGGCAGTCCGGGTTGACAAAGACGATGTGGCGTTTATTGCTGGTGAACGCACCTAGATTCGCAGCACGCCCGAAGCCCTGGCCGCCCCCATTGAGGTAGCGAGCGTTCGGCTTGCCCTCCACAGACTCCCGCAATCCGTCGATGTTGTCCGAGTTGTCGACGACCACAACGGCCAAGTCCTCGGGCCATTCAGCGAGCAACTGCTCGATGTGTGGACGGCTCCGGTAGGAGACCAGGACCACCTCGAAATCGTGGTGATCGATCTGCGATGCGCTTCCCGCCGCCACGGGATCTCCCGCGATCACGACTGCTGCTTCGGAGCCTGGCGGGCCGAGCCCTGCCTGGCGGTCGAGTTTGTCCCGCCGAATGAGCCAGCCGGAACCTTCCCGCTTCCCGGGGCGTCAGGCGTAGAGAATCGACCGGATCTCCCGCGAGTCGGCACCGCCCGGGCGCGCTGGTCGGTCTCGCCGTCGTCGGCAGGGTTCTGGCCGCGCCTGGATGCGCGGTTCATCTGCGTCACCGCGAGAAGAAGGGCGACAATGACGCCGACGATCAACCCGACCAAGCCAGCCACTAGGTAAAGGAGCGACCCGTGTAACTGATCTGGCGAACTCGCCGGTTGGGGACTCGAAAACTGTGCCGCCACCAAGCTCGGTCCGCCGGTTTCCACGTTCAAGGACGACACCTGGCTGCGAAACCTCCGGCTGACCGCATTGGTGAGATCCACCGCAGCGTTCGGAGACTCGGCCGACAGGCCGATCTCGAGTACCACGGTTTCCGGAATGATGGCCACAGAGATTCGTCGCCGCAGGTCGAGTGCGCTCATCCCGGCACCCTTCGCCACGGGTTCCACCACCTCATCGGCCTTGACGGTCTGCGCAAATGTCGCCACGCGCTCTTTGAGGTAAAGATTGCCGGTTTGCGCGTCAATACTGTTGCCCTGGCGTGCGACACCAAGCAAGATCTGTGCCTTTGACGTGTATGTCTTCGGCCACATCGCGGCCAACGCCACGACACCACCCGCAACGAGCACGCCAACCACGAGGATCAGCACAAGACGCTTGGTCAGCGCCTCAATCATGAAAGACAACCTCATCTGACTCTCTAACCTTCCAACTCACGCATGAGGGAGGGTTCCCGCGTCTCCCGCGGGTCCCCTTCGTACTGCCGCCCGCGACGCCTGGCGACCCATAAACCTATGGCCATGAAGGACTGGGTGCCGCACAGCGCGACGGCCACGCCTATCGCGCCCCATTGCCATGCCGCCAGCCCCGCGGTCACGAGATGCCAAGCCGCGCTGACGGCAATGACTCCCGTGGATGCTTTCGATCTCCCTGCGGCCACTAGGTCCAGCATGAGCGTCCGCGCGATGCCCGACAACACGGTTGCAAGTCCCATGACCTGCACGACCGGAACGGCTGGCTCGAAGTCATGGCCCAGGTACCAAGGGATCAAGATGGGTGCGATTGCCGCCAGTCCGAGACCCGACACCGCGTAGCACCCGACGAGGCCCAGCAGCACCAACTTCCGATCGTTGGGCTCCTTGGGCCGCTGGTAGGCGACCGACACCCGAGGAAGCATGATCTGCTCAATGGAGACGAGAACCCCGTGAATGGCACTAACCAGTCGGTCTCCTGGGCCGAACAACCCGACCTGACGATAGCCGGAGAACTGGGAGAGCAGAATGGTCGAACTGTTGACGATCACCTGACCACTGATCAGGTTGACGAACAGCGGAGTGCTGTCGGCCAGCGCATCCACGGCTGCGGCGGGACGACTCAATCGCAGCCGGATCGTACGCTGGCGGACGATGACGATCCAACTGACAACGGCGGACAGCAGAAACGGGAAGAACTGCCAGAAGATCGCCAGGCCCAGATCGGTGGACACGCGCACTGTGACAAGCAGGCCCACAAGGGCGATGCATCGCGATCCGCCCGTCAATGCGGCAAGCAGCTTCAACTGCCCGGTCGCCTGCAGGTACCACATGGGATACAGCGGCACGCCGATCGACATAACCGCCCCGATCACGAACAACCAGATGTGGTCACGGAGCGACGGCGCTAGGCAGGCGACAACGACCAGGGCCGCCGACCCCACCAACCACAAGAACAACTTGGCGGTGATCGTGCTGGCTGCCACCGCTTGACGATCCTCAGCGCTCGCGGCCACCGACATCCGCTGTAGCGCACTGAACCCGAAACCAAAGTCGGTCCAAACATGAAGAATCTGGATGATGGCCAAAGTAGTGATGAACACACCCAGCCCGTCGACGCCGAGCACTCGACTCAGCAGCGGTATCGAGACCAAGGGGTAAGCGTACGAAATCACCTGGCCGAGACTGATCAGGCCCGCATCGCCTCCCAGCCGTCGCAGCCTACTCAGGGCATGTCTGCTCGTCATGACACAGCCTCGGCCTCGCGCTGAAGCTTAACCAGGGAGACATATGCGTGCAGTGCGCGCTGAGCAGTATTGGTATGGTCGAATTCCATCGCTGAATCTGCGGCTCCCGTGCTTAACCGCGCTGCGAGCGCCGGATCTGTCAACAGCTTGCTCAGTGCGTCCGCCAACTCCGCTGCCGAGTCCCCGAGCAGACCGTTCTCACCATCGCGGACTAGGTCGACGACGCCCGTCACCCGGGATGCCACGACCGGCACCCCCATCGCCTGGGCCTCCAGCACAGCCATCGGCATTCCCTCGCCGTGACTGGTGAATAGGACCGCGGACACACGTCCCAACTCGTTGTGCAACTCGTCTGCAGACAACCACCCCGTGACCTCCACGGACTTCGACCGGCTACCGAGAAGGTTCCGGTCACCATCGCCGAGCCATCGAGCGCGCACGCTCGGAATTCGACGCGCGACCGCCGCCGATACTTCGGCAAAGAGTTCCGGAGCCTTCGCCGGCGCCAGCCTTCCAATGTGAACGATCGATGGACGCTCCCGATCAGACAAGCGGCGAAACTTCCGCAGAGCCATCACATCGACAGCATTGGCCAGAACGGACGTTCGCGCCCACGGGAATGCGCGTCGCGCGACCTCTTCTTCTGAGGCCGAGTTCAGCACCAGCCGAGGACCGGCGATGGTTCCCACGAACTCGAGTGCCCAGAGCACGGTTCGCTTCACCGGCGACCAGTGTGAATAGGCGAAAGCAAAGGCGTGCGGGCTGTAGACCGTTCGGCCACGATGGTGGGTCCCGAGAGCGACCCACCGCCCGAGCAAGCCAGCTCGTGAGGAGTGCAGGTGAACCACGTCGAAAGTTTCAGTTCGCAGGCGGATCGCCATCGTCTTAACCATCTCCGCCAGGCGCAGAAACGAGAGCCGCTCCGACCATTGCTCGACTTCGACCGAGGGCCCAGCCATCGCTCGAATATCGTCGAGGCTCGGTGAGTCGGGGCGCAAGACATAGGCAAAAACCACGCGGGAGTAGTTCGGGTCCTCGCTCTGCTTCCTGGCGATCGTCGTGACGGCGGTCAGCACGCCCGACGAACTGGCGTCCGTCACGTGAAGTACGGCCATGCCCATCATGACACCTCCATAGGATGTACTCTCGCCCGCGCAGGGCTAGTAGGAACCTGGACCGGCCTATCGGTGCTCCCCCGCGAAAGTGGAAGCAGCGTGAGGAAGAGTGGCAGCATCGGCGCGAGATGTTTCACATAGGATCCATAATCCGGCTCGAAGATGGCCTGGACTACCACCAAACCCAAGAGCAGCGCGATAGCGCGCTCAACTCGTGGTGCCCGCGACGCCAGAGGCGTATGCCGAACCGCGATTCGGTCACCGACGAGAGAGCCTGCCCGCTCCTCCTGCACCCTAAGGAGGCTCACCGCAAGCATTCCCCACACGAAGGTCAGCAACGCCGCCATTCCGATGAATGTCGCCGAACCCCCCAGAAGCAGCGGCCACGGCGCAACCAAACTCAAGAACACGAGAAACGCGTTAGCCCACTGCAAGCTATCGATATTTGGCAGAAAATCCACGATGAGCGAGCCGACAGAAATGTTGATCTGGGCCCGGCCCTCATTCACTGCTACTCGCGAGTGCGAGAGCGACTGCCCAAGGAACTCATTGAACACGAACTGGAGCACCAGGTAGGTGACGGCCACAGCACCGAGGACCGGTGCCAACCCCCGCGCGCGGGGGAGCAACAACCGACCGACCACATACAGCGCGGCCACGACAGCCCAGTATGGCCGAACGGTCGCGGCGTAGCCGAGCATGCCCAGCACGAGCAGACACTCGCACCAAAAACCCGCGGGCAGCAGCAGAACCGCCGTGACCAGCAGCAGACTTGCGAACTCTTTGCTGTACTGCGCAAGGTAGACCATGGCTAACAGATAGCTGGCGGTGAGCACGCCGACTCCCACCGGCGTCAGCAACGCAAGCTCTTCCCAGCGGACGGCAGCAAAAACGGCCACGCCGAACAGGGCGAGGCTCAGCATCGCCGCGATGTCCGGAGAATTTGCGAGACCGAGCGTACGGTAGAGCAGGGCGATGTTGCGGAAGGGGTCGCTAGGACTCAGGCTTGAATCTGGCACGCTCAGAGTGGTCTCGATATAGTCGCCGTCGAGGGTGAACTTCTCGTCCAAGAACATTCTGAAATTGCTTGCCAAAGCCACCGCCAATCCAGCGATCGTGAGCACCCAGAGTTGGCAGAACACACCCCAGCCACTCACTAGCGAACCGCGTCGCGACCGCGGCTCGGACGTAAGGTGACTCATTCACCGCACCTCAGCAAGAAGCTCATCAGCGGGGACTCATCGCGCGCATCACCTCGGCGAATCCCAGCTTGCGACTCCCATCTTGACGCTGGATGCCGAACCCGCCCGGTGACGAACTGTCACGCAGTTCGTACAGGCTGATCCCCCACAACTCGACCTTCCTCAACTGGCTGATCGCGGCTGCTACGTGTCGACGCTGATCCTCCTCGGTCCACGACCCGGGGGTCGTCTGCAGGCCGATCTCGGCAACGAAGATCGGCTTGTGATACCGATCGGCTACGCGCCGCATTCGATCGGCGAGTATAGCTATCTCGGCCTCGTTGTCGGCCGGATAGAGGTCAATACCGAGTACGTCAAGTGGCGCTCCGATGGCATCCAAGACCTGATACCACTCCCGCTCGCGCTCGTCATTCATCGGCCAACCGGTCAGGTTCGTGGTGATCGGACGCCCCCCGACCCCACCGAACACCTCCCTGGCGATCCCGAGTAGGTGGGCGAACTCCCCCAGATACTTGGCGTCGCGGGTGGCCGGAGTGAACTTCTGATAGTGCGCGTGATCGGCCTCGTTATATACCTGCCAGAGGTCCACTTGGTCACCGAAGCTCTCACGCATTCGCGTCCAGAACCACCGGCAAGTCTCTACATACTGGCCGAAGCCGAAGTTTTGCGCCCAGTCCGGAGCTCCGGGCACGACCATGTTGATCGCCAGACCGCGGTCGCGGGCGTAGGCGAATGCTTCCCGGAAGAACACCGCTGTTTCCGGCGACCACTGATCCTGCTTGGGCGCGACCATCCACGCGTAGATACCGGTGCGGATCAGGTTTTGGCCGTGGTCAGCCAACAGGTCGACGTCCTCGCGCCACCGAGGTAGACCATCTGCCGTCTCCGGCGCAGCCACCATCGCGCCGAGACGCAGGGGCTGCTTTTGCTGGCCCGCGGCGACCGTGGGGGTCGGTCGCGGTGAGCATCCGCCCATGAATACCAGTGCCCCGCCCGCCGCGGCGTAGAACAGTCCGCGCCGGCCGATACGACCAGGAGGCGGCGCCCACCCATCCTTTGTCACGGTCGCCTCGGCAGGTTCTGGTAGGCGTCCAAATAGGCGTCTGCCACCTGTGACCAGTCGAGCATTGGATGCACGAGTTCCCGAGCCTGGGCACGCTTGGAGACCAGCAGCTCCGGATCGTCGAGTAGTCCGCAAAGTGCCCGTGCGATGTCGGCGGGTCGAGTCGACTCGGCAACGAATCGTTCGCCAAGACCTTGGACGACCTCTGTGTTGGCCCCGATAGGAGTAACGAGTACTGGCGTGCCGCAAGCCATCGCCTCTGCGGTCGAAAGGCCGAACCCTTCGAGTTCCAGAGTGGGAGTGACCACCAGGTCAGCGGAGCGATACCAGGCGAGCAGGTCGGCGTCCGATACACGTCCGAGCAGATGCACCGAAGCCGAAAGGTCGAGGGCGACTAGTTGCTCCTCGATCGGCCGCCTGCGGGGACCGTCGCCGGTAATCACCAGCTGTGCGGTCGGATGACGTTTCACCACGTCCGCCATCGCCTCGACCAACAGCTCCACGCCTGTCCGTTCGACCAATCGCCGTGCGGTCACGATCAAAGGTCTGGACAACGCCAAAGGTGGCACGATCTGCGTTCGAGGGGTGAAGTAGTCAGTACTCAATCCACCTGGGATCTTCCGCCAGCCCTCCGACCGCCGACGCGTGAATCCACGCATCTCGTTGGCGACGAACTCACTCAGAGTGACCACAGTGTGTGCCCGCTCGAGGACACGGCGCTCGATCCTCTTGGTCACTTCAACGGTCGCACCAGAAACCGGACCCGGTGCCAGATATAGTCCTTGACGCTCGCCGACAACTTCTTTGTGAACGGGGGCGTGAAAGGTGTAGATGTACGGAATGTTCGTCATGGTGACGGGCAGCATCGATACTGGATAATGCCCATGCAGAACGTCGTAGTCGGCACCGAGCACCGACCGGCGGACGGCACGCGCCACGCTGATGGGATACTTGGACACGAAAAGCGGATCGGACTTCGATGGAGTGGCGAATCGACGCAGCCTGACTCCGTCGTCACCGGTCTCGGCGTCCGGCTGTGTGGCATCGGTCTTCTTTGACAATGTCGTCACCTGATGACCCTTGGCCACCAACGCCGCCGCCAACTCCCGCACGTAGCGCTCCAAGCCACCCAGCTTGTCGGGAGCGACCGCATTCGTCACCATGAGAATTCTCATCGTTTCCTTCCCCCCAAAGGAACGTTCCGGGCACCGCTGGTGATATCGTCACACGCAGTCCGACTAGGGCCGATCGACATCGGCCATCCCAAGAACTGTCCTCACTATAGTCGATCACGGCGACAGGTCCGAACCTCGGCCTTGCCCAGCTCCGCTCAACCCTTGTCGGACGCAGCACGCCCGCGCCGGCCGCACCAGATGACCTCGAGACGCTGTCCACGTGTGGGGACCGGCGCGCGAGCCGACGGGGTGAGTTGCAGACGGGTGCCCCGACTTGAGCGAAGCAGCCGGCTTCCGTACAGTGATGGCCAAGGTGGGCTCTGACCCTGGGACGGTACGCGTGCTCACCGGTATGAAGCGTGACTTCGGGGGGAGTTCAATTCCATGTCAACGATATTTGCCTGCGCTCTGCCGACGGTAAGCGCATGAAAGCGGTTCTGCTCGCTGGAGGGCTGGGGACCCGACTGAGCGAAGAGACCGGCACCAGACCAAAGCCGATGGTTGAGATCGGTAATCGGCCGATCCTCTGGCACATCATGAACATCTACGCGGCGCACGGGGTCAATGAGTTCATCGTATGCGCCGGCTATAAGGGCGAAGTGATTCGCCAATGGTTCGCCGAGTACTCCACTCGGTTCGCCGACATCACCTTCGACCTGTCGACCGGCGAGCAGATCGTGCATCGCAGGGAGTCGCTCCCATGGCGAGTCACCGTGGTCGATACCGGGGAGTCTACAATGACCGGGGGCCGGCTGCGTCGGGTCCGGGAGTACCTTGACGGGGACACGTTCTGCTTCACCTACGGTGACGGCGTCAGCGACGTCGACATCTCGAGGTCACTGGACTTCCACAAGGCTCAGGGACGCCACGCGACGATGACCGTCGTGCAGCCGCCGGGCCGGTTCGGCGCCATCTCCCTCGACTCGCAGGAAACGACCATCAACCACTTCAAGGAGAAGCCGAGCGGCGACGGGGCGTGGGTGAACGGCGGCTTCTTCGTCCTTGAGCCGGCCGTTCTCGACTACATCGCCGCCGACGACACGGTCTGGGAGCAGCAACCACTGCAGCAACTTGCCGCGGACGGCCAGCTGAACGCCTGGAAGCACGCCGGATTCTGGCATCCGATGGACACATTGCACGACCGCAACAAACTCGAAGAAATGTGGCGCGGCGGAAACGCGCCTTGGAAGGTGTGGAACTGATGAGGATTCTCGTGACCGGCACGGACGGCTACCTCGGTTGTCTGCTTGCCCCGACGCTCGTCGCCGATGGCCACGAGGTGGTCGGTGTCGATACCGGCTTCTACCGCAACGGTTGGCTGTACGACGGCTTGGGCAGCATTCCACAGACCATCTCCAAGGACATGCGGAACCTGACCGAGGCCGACTTCGACGGCGTCGACGCGGTTGTCGCCATGGCCGAACTGAGCAACGACCCGACCGGCGACCTGGTCGGCGAGGTCACCTACGACATCAACCACGGCGGTTCGGTGCACGTCGCCAAGGCCGCCAAGGCGGCCGGCGTGGAGCGCTTCATCTACATGAGCAGTTGTTCGGTGTACGGCGTCGCCGAGGGCATCGTGGACGAGAACAGCCCGATCAACCCGCAAACCGCGTACGCCAAGTGCAAAGCGCTGACCGAGGCCGACCTGTGGGAGCTGGCCGACGACAACTTCCACCCGGTGGCACTCCGCAACGCGACCGCCTTCGGTGCCTCGCCGCGACAGCGCTTCGACATCGTGTTGAACAACCTCGCCGGACTTGCCTGGGTCGAGAAGGTCATTGCGATGAACTCGGACGGGACGCCGTGGCGTCCCATGGTGCATGCACTGGACATCGCCAAGGCGATCCGGACGATGCTGGACGCACCCTTGGACAAGGTCCATTCGACCTACTACAACGTCGGTTCGTTCGACAACAACTACACCGTCCGGGAAATCGCAGAGACGGTGGCCGCCGAGTTTCCCGGCTGCCAGCTGTCGTTCGGTCCGCCGAGCGCGGACAACCGCTCCTACAAAGTCAACTTCGATCGCATCGAGGACGCCTTCGGCTTCAGCTGCGACTGGAACCTGGCCATGGGGGCCAAGCAACTGCACAACGTCTTCGAGACCATTCAGCTGGACGCCGAGACGTTCTACGGGCGCGGCCACACCCGGCTCAAGCAGATCGAGCATCTGCTGAACACGAGCCAGATCGACGCCGAGCTGTTCTGGAAGCAGGTGGCCGCGGTATGAAGTTCACCCCAACCGCCGTCGAGGGCTGCTTCATCGTCGACCTGCAACTGCATTCCGACGATCGGGGCTTCTTCGCCCGGTCCTATTGCACCGACGAGTTCGCCGCCCAGGGCGTCGACTTCACGATCGCCCAGGCGAACACGTCGTTCAACCACGCGGCCGGCACCATGCGCGGCATGCACCGGCAGGTTGTCCCGGCCGCCGAGGGCAAGCTGGTCCGCTGCACCGCCGGCGCGATCACCGACTGCTGCCTCGACCTGCGCGAGGACAGCCCTACCTTCGGCACCTCGGTGATGGTCGAACTGACCGCTGACAACCACCGTGCGCTGTGGGTGCCACCGTACTGCGGGCACGGGTACTTGACCCACGCCGACGGCACCGAGGTGACCTACCTGGTCTCGGGCAAGTACTCGCCCGAGCACGAGCGCGGTCAGCGCTGGAACGACCCGGCCTTCGCGCTGGAGTGGCCCGGCGAGGTCGTGGTGATTTCCGACAAGGACGCCTCCTGGCCGGACTGGGACGGGAAGCCGCTGCGATGATCATCACCGACATCCTGCTGCAGCAGCGCCAGCGCGACGGCCGGCCGGTTCGGGTGGGGGTGGTCGGCCCGGGGTTCATGGCCCGGGGCATGATGAACCACATCCACAACACCGTGCCCGGCATGGAGATCGCGGCGGTGTTCGCCCGCACTCCGGCCAAGGCGCGCAGCGCGCTTGAGTACGCCGGCTACGATTCCGCCGACGTGACTGACGCCGACAACGCGTCGGGTGTCGACGCCGCCGTGTCGGCCGGCAGGGTCGCCGTTACCGACGATTTTGCCGCGCTCACCGCGGCCGATGCGGTCGACGTCGTGGTGGACGCCACCGGGGCAGTCGAGTTCGGCGCCCAACTGGCGCTCTCTGCGATCTCCAACGGCAAGCACCTCGTTCTGATGAACGCTGAGGTGGACGCCACCCTGGGCACGGTGCTGGCCGGGCGAGCCAAGGCGGCCGGCGTCGTCTACACCGGCATGGACGGCGACCAGCCGGGCGTGCAGATGAACCTGATCCGGTTCGTCCGCGGCCTGGGTCTGCGGCCGATGGTCGCGGGCAACATCAAGGGCCTGCAGGACCGCTTCCGCAACCCCACCACGCAGGAGGGCTTCGCCAAGCAGTGGGGCCAGGACGTGCACATGGTGACCAGCTTCGCCGACGGCACCAAAGTGTCGGTCGAGCAGGCGCTGGTGGCCAACGCCGCCGACCTGTCGGTGCACAAGCGGGGCTGCCTCGGCCGCGAGTTCGAGGGCCACGTCGACGACCTGACTACCCAGTACGACATCGACGAGCTGCGTGAGCTGGGCGGCGCGGTCGACTACGTGGTGAAGACACGTCCGGGTCCTGGCGTGTACGTGCTTGCCCAGCACGACGACCCCAAGCAGCATCACTACCTGAACCTGTACAAGCTCGGCACCGGCCCGCTGTACAGCTTCTACACGCCCTACCACCTGTGCCACTTCGAGGTGCCGGCCACGATCGCGCGCGCCGCCCTACTGGGCGACGCCACGATCGCGCCGCTGCTCGATGGCAAGGGCACCCGGGTCGAGGTGGTCACGCTGGCCAAGAAGCCCTTGAAGGCCGGCGAGACTCTGGACGCCAAGGGTGGCTACTGCTACTACGGCGAGTGCGAGAAGGGTTCGGTGCAGCGGGCCGAGCGCCTGTTGCCGGTGGGCCTGGCCGAGGGCTGCGTCCTGAAGCGAGACATCGCCGTCGACGAGGTCATCGGCATCGACGACGTAGTGTTCCCGGAGGGCCGGCTGGCCGACCGGCTGCGGGCCGAGCAGGAGGCAATGGCCTCGCAGCTCGAGGGAGCAAACGCATGAGTGCGAAGGTCTACGACTTCTGCGTGGTCGGCGGCGGCATCGTCGGGCTGGCGACGGCCCTGACCCTGCTGCAGCGCCGTCCGGGCTCATCCGTGGTCGTGGTCGAGAAGGAGCACGACGTCGCAGCACATCAGACCGGGCACAATAGCGGCGTCATCCATGCCGGCATCTACTACCAGCCCGGCAGCCGGAAGGCGCTGTTCTGCAAGCAGGGCTCCGAATGGACCCGGCGGTTCTGCGACGACCACGGCATTGGCTACCGCAATACCGGCAAGCTGATCGTGGCCACCGACGACCTTGAGGTCGAGCGGATGGAGGCGCTGCACGAGCGGGCTCTGATCAACGAGCTGGACGTCGAGCTGATCGACGCCGCGGAACTCCGTCGCCGCGAGCCGGCGATCGCCGGCAAGGGTGCGATCTTCCTGCGCTCGACCGGCATCGTCGACTATCGCCGAGTCTGCCGCACGATGGCCGAGGAGGTCGCCGCGCAAGGCGGCGAGGTGCGCCTCGGTTGCCGTGTGGTCGGCATCACCGAGTCCGTGTCCAGGGTCGAGATCGACATCCAGGACGGCGCCGAGCGGCAGCGGATCCTCGCGGGGCAGCTCGTGGTGTGTGGCGGCATCCAGGCGGACCGGCTCGCGGAACTGGCGGGGTTGGAACCCGACTTCCGGATGGTGCCGTTCCGCGGCGAGTACTACCGGCTGCGGCCCGAACTCAACTCGATCGTCAACACGCTGATCTATCCGGTGCCGGATCCTTCCCTGCCGTTCCTGGGGGTGCATCTCACCCTGATGATGGACGGCGGCGTCACTATCGGGCCGAACGCCGTGCTGGGGTTCGCTCGCGAGGGCTACCCGAAGCTGTCGGTGAACGGGACCGACCTGAAGGACATGGTGCGGTTCGGCGGCTTCTGGAAGCTGGCCCGCAAGCAGTTCCGCACGGGCCTCGCCGAGCAGTGGGATTCGCTGTACCGTCGCGGTTACCTGAAGCGGGTGCAGAAGTACTGCCCGCAGCTTAGGGTGTCCGACTTCCGACCCGAGGAAGCGGGCATCCGTGCTCAGGCTGTACGGTCCGACGGGTCGATGATCGAAGACTTCCACTTCCTGGACACCGACCGTATGCTGCACGTGGCAAACGCCCCTTCGCCCGCGGCCACCTCTGCGATGCCTATTGCAGGCCATCTGGCCGACAGACTTCTTGGGCTGACTCCGGCCGCGCATGCCCAGGCCGCCCAGCTGCCATGATCCTGTCGTAGCCCTTAGGCCTTCAATGCCGGTCCGGGGTAGTACCAGTTGTGCACCGATCCCGGGAATCCGTGCTGCCCGGCCTGGGATGCATCGACGTGGTAACACAATCGCAATGTCCGTATAGTGGACATAAGTTCACAGAGATGCGGGGAGACCCACTCTCGTGATTGTATGTATCAGGACGTAAAACCCGGTGGGGGCCGGGCGGCGTCGCCGATCATCGTGATCGGAGCGAACCCAGGGGGAGGTTCACCGCAGTGATGTACCTGCGGGTGGTCTTGAGGGATTCCAAATTAAGAATCCTTCGCCACCGAATTCTTCCCGACCAGTCGCTTTCGGGGGGAAATGCACGTGGGACTTTTGCACGAGCCAAGTCATAGAACGGATTCGGCGCCGTACGCCTCTCCGAGACGCGCAATGTTGCGTCTCGTCCGCGAACAAGGCCCGCGTGCGCGCCGGCCAAGTGACGGAAAGTGGTGGGCGCCGCTGCTGCGCGACGGCACCCGTCCGCTCTTCGTGATCAGCGATCTAGCGGCACTTGTGGTCGCCGCGGCCTTAACCCCGACGTCGATCGGCGTGGCGATGGCGTTTGCTGCCATCATGCTGGTCGCATCCTCACTGTCCGGTCTCTACCGGTCGCGACTCAACCAGTCTGCGCTCGATGACCTGCCGAGGATGCTAAGGGCCTGGCTGATCGCCACAGCGATCATGGTGTTCGGAACCCAGCTGAGCGAAGAAGAGGTGGACGCCTTCCCGCTGGCCTTCGCGAGCGGGGCTGCGCTGATGACGTTCCGTCTGTTGGCGACGCTGGTGGTGCGCGTGCTGCGTAGCACTGGTGCGATTAGCCACCCGACCATCATCGTCGGCGCGGATGAGAGCGGTCGTGAGATCGCCAACAAGATCGCCGCCAATCCCCAGTGCGGACTGCGCACCATCGGATACCTCGACGATCCGCTGGCACCCTTGGACGGCCTGCCCATCGCGGGTGGCCCCGACGACTTGGAACGGGTTCTGCGCATCTATCAACCGAGCGCTTTGATAATCGCGAGAAGCCACCTGTCGGAGGATCAGCTCATCGACATGATCCGGGCATGTCATCGCCACCATTGCGAGTTGTTCGTATTGCCGCGCCTCTATGAGATCAGCAACCTGGGTGAAGATACCGACTTCTTGGCGGGTGTGCCGTTGATGCGGCTCCGTCGGCGGGCTTACCGCACCTGGAGTTGGGCGGTGAAGCGTTTGCTCGACATCGTGCTGGCCGCCTTGGCGCTGGTAGTCCTGTCGCCAGTGATGGCGCTGATTGCCTTGGCCGTCCGACTGGAGGGCGGTCGCGGCGTGATCTTCCGACAAGAACGGGTGAGCGTCGATGGCCGGCGCTTTGAGGTCTTGAAGTTCCGATCAATGCGACCTGTGAACGAGCGCGAATCGCAGACCCAATGGAATATCTCCCAAGACGATCGGGTGGGTCCGGTAGGGAAGCTCATTCGGGCGACGTCTCTCGACGAACTGCCACAACTCTGGAACATCCTCAGTGGCGACATGAGCATCGTTGGACCGCGTCCCGAGCGCCCGTTCTACGTCGCACAGTTCGCCGAGACCTTCGGTGGCTACGACGCCCGTCACCGGGTTCCCTGTGGCCTCACCGGCTGGGCGCAGGTGCACGGGTTGCGTGGGGACACCTCGATATCGGAACGAGCCCGCTTCGACAACTTTTACATCGAGAACTGGTCATTGTGGCTGGACGTGAAGATCATTCTGATGACCTTCACGTCGGTGTTCGCCAAGCCGGGATCCTAGGCGGCGCAGTTGGCCTTCCGCGATCGGGATCGGGCACCGCTGACCGGGCCCGATCCCGATCCTTGTTCGGCCAACCCTGCGGCCAGGGCGGTCCGCTACGTTCGGACCATGCCCGATCCGACCCGCCCGTTCTGGCTGAGCGCCTTCCTTGACCTGCCGTCGGAGAGTTGGGAGGCCGGGGTGAGGTTCTGGGCGGCGGTGACCGGCTGCCGACTCTCGCCGCCCCGCGGTCCGGACGATGAATTCGCGACCTTGGTGCCGCCGGCGGGCGACGACTATCTGCGGGTGCAACGGATCGGAGGGCCGGCGCGCCTTCACCTCGACGTCCACGTGCCTGAGCCGGACGCCGCCGCGCTGCGCGCCGTCCGGCTCGGCGCCACGCTGCTGGACGACCCGGGCCTGGGCTACCGCGTCCTGACCTCCCCGGGTGGGCTGGTGTTCTGCCTGGTGAGCCATCCGAGCGCGGTAGTGCCGGCCTCGACCACGTGGCCCGGTGGCCATAGGGGCAAGGTGGACCAGGTCGCGCTCGACCTGCCCCGCGACGTCCATGCCGCCGAGAGCGAGTTCTGGACGGCAATGCTGGGTAGCGACGTGCGGGCGCTCACCGGCGATGAGTTCAGCGCGATCGACCGTCGTCCCGAACTGCCGCTGCGCCTGCTGCTGCACCGCCTCGACGAACCGACCGGCCGCACCCGCACCCATCTCGACCTCGCCACCGACGACCGGGCGACGGAGGTACGACGACACCGTGATCTGGGCGCCGAGGTGGTCCGCCAGCGCGACCAGTGGACGGTGCTGCGCGATCCCGCCGGCCTCGTCTATTGCGTCACCGAGCGTCGTCCGGCGTAGAAGCGGCCGAGGAACTCGTCGCGGAACGCGTCGAACTCGCCGGTCTCGATGCTCTCCCGGATGTCGTCGACCAGCCGGACGGTGAACCGCTCGTTGTGGATAGTGGCCAGCGTCGAGGCCAGCATCTCTTTCGCCTTGAACAGGTGGTGTAGGTAGGCCCGGGTGTAGCGGGCGCAGGTGTAGCAGTCGCAGTCATCCTCGATCGGTTCGAAGGCGCGGCGATGCCTGGCGGTGTTGACGTTGAACCGGCCATCGCGGGTATAGAGCGCGGCGTTGCGGGCGACCCGGGAGGGCATCACGCAGTCGAAGGTGTCCGCCCCGGCGGCGATGGCCGCGAAGAAGTCGTCCGGCTCGGAGATGCCGAGCAGGTGTCGCGGCTTGTCGAACGGCAACTCGTCGGTGCACCAACCGACGATGGTGCCCAGGTTCTCCTTCTCCAGAGCCCCGCCGATACCGAAGCCGTCGAACGCCTGGCCTTCCACCTCGAGGCAGGCCAGATCGCGCGAGGCCCGCCGGCGCAGGTCCTCGTACTGGGCGCCCTGCACCACGGCGAACAGCGCCTGGTACGGCTTGTGGCTGCGGGCCGCGGTGCGTTCGGCGTGCGCCGCCAGGCATCGGACGGCCCACGCGTGCGTCCGCTCCACCGACTGCTCCTGGTAGCCGCGGGTGTTCATCAGGGTGGTCAGCTCGTCGAAGGCGAACATGATGTCGGCACCCAACTCGTGCTGAATGCGCATGCTGACCTCGGGGGTGAACCGGTGCCGGTCGCCGTTGAGGTGGCTGGTGAAGGTGACCCCGTCGTCGTCGACATGCGCCAGCCGGGTCTTGCCCTCGGCGATCACGTCGTCGTCGGCAAGACCGACGGTGTCCATCGCCAGCACCTTCTTGAACCCGGCGCCCAGGCTCATCACCTGAAACCCGCCCGAGTCGGTGAACGTCGGTCCGGGCCAATTCATGAAGGCACCCAGTCCGCCCGCGGCGTCCACGATGTCCGAGCCCGGCTGCAGGAACAGGTGGTAAGCGTTGGCCAGCACCGCCTGCGCACCCAGCTCGGCGACCGTCTCCGGCAGCACCGCCTTCACCGTCGCCTTGGTACCGACCGCGATGAACGCCGGCGTCCGAATCTGGCCGTGCGGAGTGTCGATCACACCCGATCGGCCCTTGCCATTGGCCAGCACCGCACCGGGAGTGAACGAGAACGACGCACTCATAGTTCGGCCCCTAGCGACGCCGACCGGGCCCGGACGCCACCTTCGAGCATTCCCGGACGAGGCAACGGCACAGGGCATTGAGCAGCGGTACGCCCCGACGCTAGGCACGCACGGCAGCTTCGCCCCCGCGGACCGCAACCGCGAAGCGGGCCGGGAGGGGAGTTCGAGGCAGGTGGGTGGGCGTCCGGAAGATCTGCCGAGCTTGCGAGGCGGATCTGTAGGTGGGCGGCTCGGGCTCCCCTCCCGGCCCGCGGCAACAGACTCGCGTCCGAAGCTGGCACCAGACTCACTGGCAGAGAAAGCAACAGACTGAGCCCCGCAGAAGGGGATGCGAGAAGTTCACGCACGCGTCAGCGCTTGCAGTTGCGCCAATGCCACGACACCTGCGGTGGATGTCCGCAGGACCGCGTCCGCGATCAGGGTCGGACGCCCACCCGCCTCGGCGAACAACTCCAGTTCCTCACGGGTCAGCCCGCCCTCGGGTCCGACGATCACCATCACCTCGCCCTCGGCCGGCAGGTCGGCGACGGACGGCCAGGCGTCCGCGCCCTCATGCAGCACCAGCGTCAGCGCGGGCTCGGGGATCCGCAGCGCCAGCTCGGCGGTGGTCAGCGGTGGGCTGACCCGGGGTACCCGGAACCGGCGCGACTGCTTGGTGGCTTCACGGACGATGTTGCGCCAGCGGGCCAGAGCACGCTCGACACGGTCGGGCGCCCATTTCACCACCGACCGGGTGGCCTGCCACGGCACGATCTCGTCGACGCCCAGCTCGGTCAGCATTTCGAGCGCCAGTTCGGTCCGGTCGCCTTTGGCGAGCGCCTGGACGACGGTGAATCGCAGCGACCGCGCCGGGTCGGCCAGCACCTCTGCCACCTCCACGGTCAGGCCATTCACATCGGAGGTCAGCACCGGACCGCGAATCGCGGAACCGATGCCGTCGCTGACCAGCACCACTTCGCCCTTGCGGATGCGGCGCACGATCGCCGCATGCCGGCCCTCGTCACCGGTCACGGCGACCGTGTCGCCGATCGCTGGAGAGTCCAGATCCGCTAAGAACAGTGCTTCGGTCATTGTGTGAACGCGTCCTTCAGCCAGCCGAAGACACCCTTGTGGTGCTTCTCCACCGCGATCTCGGCACCGGCTTCGCCCCGCGCCTCGGCCAGTTGCCGCAACAGGTTCCGCTGGTGCTCGTCGAGCCTGCCTGGGGTCTGCACGAGCAGCGTGACCCCGAGGTCGCCGCGTCCGGAACCCCGCAGTCGTGGCACGCCCCGTCCGGCGATCGGGATGCGGGTGCCGGACTGGGTGCCGCTGGGCACGGACAGCCGGACAGTGCCCAGCTCTGTATCCAGGTCGTCGCGCTCGGCCTCCAGCGTCGGCAGGGTGACCTCGGTGCCCAGCGCCGCCGCGGTCATCGGCAGCTTGATCACCATTTCGAGATCGTCGCCGTTGCGCTTGAAAGTGTCGTGCGGCTCGACGCTCAGTTCGACGTACAGGTCGCCCGCCGGGCCCCCGCCGGGGCCGACCTCGCCCTGATGTTCCAGATGGATCCGGTTGCCGGCGTTCACCCCGGCCGGGATCTTGACGTTGATGGTGCGCTGCGACCGGACGCGACCCTCACCCGAGCACTCACCGCACGGGTTCGGGATGGTGGTGCCGTAGCCGCGGCAGACCGGGCAGGGCTGGGTGGTGCGGATGTCGCCCAGGAACGACCGCTGGATCTGAGTGATGTCGCCCTGGCCGTGGCAGGTGGTGCAGGTGACCGGCTCGGAGCCGTCCTTGGCACCCGAGCCGTTGCAGGTGCCGCAGATCACCGCGGTCTCGACCCGCACCGGCTTGGTAACGCCGAACGCGGCCTCGGCCAGGGTCAACGCGAGCCGGACGAGGGCGTCCTGACCACGGCGCACCCGCGAACGGGGACCGCGGGCTCCCGCCTGGCCGAACATGGCGTCCACCAGGTTGGTGAAGTCGAAGCCGGCCGCTCCCCCGCCGGGGAAGCCGAAGCCCTGCGCGCCGCCGGGGAAGCCGCCGGCGGCCATCGGATCGACCCCGCGGTCGTACATGGCGCGCTTGTTGGCGTCATGCAGCACCTCGTACGCCTCGCCGATCTCTTTGAACTTCTCGGCGGCGTCGGCGGTGTCGGCGACATCCGGGTGGTACTTCATCGCCAGCCTGCGGTAGGCCTTCTTGATCTGCTCGGAGGTGGCGTCCCGGGTCACACCCAGCACGTCGTAGTAGTCCTTGGTCAACATCATCCTTCTGCCAGGAAGCGGCCAACGTAACGGGCGACAGCCCGCACCGAGGCCATGGTGGTCGGATAGTCCATCCGGGTGGGGCCGACGATTCCCATGCTCGCCCAGACATCGTCGCCGTGACTGTACGCGCTCGCCACCACCGAGGTCGACTGCAACGGCTGGTACGGATTCTCATGGCCGATGCGGACGGTGACCTCGCTGGATCCACCCGCCTCACCCAACAACCGCAGCAGCACGACTTGTTCCTCCAGGGCTTCGAGCACCGGTTTCACGGTGGTTTCGAACTGGTCGCCGAAGCGGGTCAGGTTGGGCACCCCGCCGACGACCACACGGGTGGCCGGGTCGGCGGTGGTCAGTTCGAGCAGGGTGGCGATGACCACCGAACCGACCGGACGAAGGTCGGGCGGCAGTTCGTCGAGCAGGGTGCTGAGCCGTTCGACGGCCGCCGACGGCGCACTCCCGACCAGCGCGGCGTTGAGGCGTCCGCGCAGTTCGGCCAGTTGGTCGTCGCCGGCGTCGACGAGGTCGACCGCCCGCTGATCGACCCGGCCCGCGGAGTTGACCAGGATCACCAGCCCGCGACCCGGGGTGAGCGCCAGCACCTCGATCAGCCGGATCGTGGCATGCGACAGCACCGGGTACTGGACGATGGCCACCTGCTGGGTGATCTGGGCCAGCAGCCGGACGGTGCGGCGCACCACGTCGTCGACGTCCAGGGCGCCGGTCATGAAGGTCTGGATCGCCCGTCGCTCGGCCAGCGACAGCGGCTTCACCGCGGCCAGCCGGTCGACGAACAGGCGATAGCCCTTGTCGGTGGGGATTCGCCCGGCACTGGTATGCGGCTGGGTGATATAGCCCTCTTCCTCGAGGACGGCCATGTCGTTGCGGACGGTCGCCGGAGAGACTCCGAGGTTGTGTCGTTCGACCAGGGCGCGGGAGCCCACCGGCTCCTGGGAGGACACGTAATCGGTGACGATGGCACGCAGGATGGAGAGCTTGCGGTCGTCCAGCATGGCCCTCCTCACACGTACTCCGGGCACCCGGCTCTGGCACTCCCGATGATCGAGTGCCAGTGTAATCGAATCCGCCATTTCCTCGTCCGTCCACCGAGAAGGGACACCCGCTCGGCGGATCGGCGGCGAACCGGCTGCCATAGTGGCCGTTCCGGGATCACCGACGATCCCTCTGCGCATCCGCCCCCGACGATGTGAGGCCCCGATGAAACGCATCCTCCGACGTTCGGCGACCCTGTCGGTCGCCGCCGCGCTGCTGATCTCCGTGTTCAGCGCACCGCCCGCTGTCGCCGATCCCGACGACACCACGAGCGAGCGGCCGTCCGCGCATCGGGGAGGCATCACCCGGCTGGAGCTGACCTCGCAGGGGGTCGCCTTCGAGGGACGAGCCTTCGGCACGGTCGGCACGTACGAGAAGCTCCGCGGACGCGCCTTCGGCGAACTCGACCCGCACGATCCGCGGAACGCGGTGATCACCGACCTCAAGCGGGCGCCGCGCAATGCCCGCGGCATGGTCGAGTACGCCACCGACGTGTACATCCTGAAACCCACCGATCTGCGCCGCGGCAACCACCAGTTGTTCATGGAGGTGAACAACCGCGGCCAGAAGTTCTTCGGCAGCCTCAACGGCTCACCGTTGATGAACGACCCCACAACGGCCGCCGATGCCGGCGACGCGTTCGTCCTCGACCAGGGTTTCAGCCTGGTGTGGAGCGGCTGGGATCCCTCCGCCACGGCCACCAGCGACAACCTGACCCTGTCGGTTCCGATCGCGAAGAAGCGGAACGGTGCATCGATCACCGGTCCGAGCTATGAGTACCTGGTCTTCGACAATGCCACCACCCAGACCGCCGCGCTGTCCTACCCGGCCGCCACCACGAAACAGTCCAGGGCCACGTTGACGGTGCGCGACCGGCTCACCGACCGGCCGCGCCGGGTGCCCGCCAGCGGCTGGGAGTACGTCGGCGACAACCAGATTCGGCTACTACCGGCCGGAACCCCGTTCCGGCAAGGGGCGATCTACGAGTTCAGCTATCGGGCCAAGGATCCGATGGTGGCCGGGATCGGCTTCGCCGCCACCCGCGACCTGGTCAGCTTCCTGCGGCATCAGCGCGTCGACACCGTCGGCAACCGCAATCCGCTGGCGGGCCATGCGGAGCGAGCGGTGGCGTTCGCGGTGTCCCAGCCGGCCCGCTATCTGAACGACTTCCTGTGGCTCGGCTTCAACGCCGACGCGCGCAATCGTCCGGTCTTCGACGGCATCGAGAACTGGATCGGCGGAGGGACCGGGGTCGCGCTGAACTACCGCTTCTCGCAGCCGCCGCGGACGGAGCGGATCCGGCAGAACCACTGGTACCCGGAGGGTCCGTTCCCGTTCTCGTACACCTCGTTCCGCGACCCGGCCACCGGCAAACGCGACGGCCGCGACGAGGCCTGCCGGCGTACCGGCACCTGTCCCAAGATCATCAACCTGAACTCGTCCAACGAGTACTGGAGCAAGGCCGGCTCGCTGCTGCACACCGACCCGTCCGGACGGTGGGACGCGGTCGAGCCGCCCAATGTGCGCACCTATCTGCTGTCCAGCGTGGAGCACACCGTCATCGGCAACCCGGCGGACTCCCCCGGAGTCTGCGCCGTGGCGCGCAACACGATCGATCCCGGTCCGGTCCAGCGCGCCCTGTTCCAGGCGTTGACGGATTGGGTGAATCGGGGGACGCCGCCGCCGGCCAGCCGGGTACCCAGGCTCGACAGCGGCACCCTGGCCCGCGTCCATCCCACCGAGCAGTCCTCGCTGGGCGTCGGCGTGGTGAAACAGCGGGAACTCGGTTGGCCGTCGATCCCGGGGATCACCTACACCGGCGCGGCGACCGTCCGGAATCTGTACGACTTCGGGCCTCGCTTCCATCGGGGAATCATCGACCGCTATCCGCCCGTGGCGACCGGCCGGATCTACCCGAGCTACGTCCCGGTGGTGGATGCCGACGGCCACGAGATCGCCGGCATCCGGATGCCGCAGATCCAGGCGCCGACCGCCACCCACACCGGCTGGAACGTCCGGGCGGACGCCTTCGGCGGACCGGACGGGTGCGAGGGCTGGGGCATGACGATCCCGCTGCCCGAAACGTCGAAGGAGCGCCGTGCCGCCAAGGACCCGCGCCGCTCGCTGGTCGAGCGCTACCGCACCCACGACGGGTACGTGCGGGCGGTGACCAAGGCGGCCCGGAGTCTGCAACGGCAGGGGCTACTGCTCAAGCAGGACGCGGATGCCTTCATCGCCCAGGCGCGAGCGAGCGACGTGCTGCGCTGACCTGCGGGCGGGGAACGATCAACACAGCCTCTCGCTGGTTGAGCTTGTCGCAACCACGTGCCAGAGCGGGCTCCACGAGTTCGACCGACGACGATCAGGCGGCAGCAGCCCTTGCCGAGCGGGCCGGGCAGCGGTGACAGTTGGGTGTGCTGACCCGCGCCACTCAGATCGCCCGCATGCGGCGGGTCGCTCTCGCCGCGCTGTCGCACTACGACCTGCCCGCCGGCACCCTGAGGTTCGTCGACCACGGCGAGAACACCACCTTCCGGCACGACTCGCCAGCCGGTCGGTTCCTGGCCCGGGTGCATCGTCCGCAGCGGCACGGACGCGACGCCGATCCGGTGCTGGCCGTCGAATCCGAACTGGCCTGGCTGACCGCGTTGAGGACGGACAGCGACCTCGAGGTTCCCGAACCACTGCCCACCCGCGCCGGCACCGCCACCGTGCGGGCCACCGCCGGAGACGACACCCGCGTGGTCTCGGTGTTGCGCTGGCAGCACGGCCGGATTCACGAGGACTCACCCCGCCCCGTGCACCTGCGCAGGCTCGGCGCCGCGATGGCTGCCCTGCATCGGCAGGCCGACTCCTGGACGCCGCCCGCTCGGTTCCAGCGCATCGACTGGAACCACGACGCGTTCTTCGGCGACGTGATGGTCTACGGCCACCTGCCGGCGCCCGAGGTCTGGATGCTGCTGCCGGGTGACCTACAGGAGCGGTTCGAGCGGGTGGCCGAACGGCTGGCGACCGTGATGTCCGCCGAAGGCGACTACGGACTGATCCACGCCGACCTGCATCTGGGCAACGCGGTGTTCCAGGGCGACCGGGTGAAGCTGATCGACTTCGACGACTGCGGCACCGGGCACCGGCTCTACGACGTCGCGGTCGCTCTGTGGGAGCAGCGCGACGGGCCCGACTACACCTCGTTCCGGACCGCGCTGCTGGAGGGTTACCGCGGCGTCCGCGACATCGACGTGGCCCACCTCGACGACTTCATCGCGCTGCGCCAGGTCGCTTTCGCGCTGTGGTACACCGGCACCGCCCAGGTCAACCCGGCTTTCGCCGCGCGGCTCGGCGCGGTCGACGACTGGTCGCGCTCGATGCTCGACCTGGTGGCCGGCGGCTACGCGTAGGCTCGGCCCGTGCAATTCTCGCTGACCCCGTTCACCGAACTGCGACCCGGCATCTGGCGGGCGGTGGCCGAACCGGCCGGGGTCAACATCGGCCTGATCGTGGGTTCGGCGGCTGCCCTGGTGGTCGACACCGGATCGTCCCCCACCCAGGGCGCCGAGATCCGGGCGGCCGCCGAGGCCGTCGCCGGGGTCGAAGTGCGCGGGGCGGTGGTCACCCACAGCCACTTCGACCACTACTACGGGCTGGCGGCGTTCGACGATCTGACCAGCTACGGTCACGAGACCCTGATCGCCGCCCTGGACGCCCCGAGCGTCGGTGACGAGGCCGCCGGGCTCGGCTTCTCCCGCGACCGGCTGCGGCCGCCGAACAAACCGCTGGCGCTGGCCCGGATGGTCGACCTCGGCGACCGCTACGTCGAGATCGTTCATTTCGGCCGCGGTCACACCGCCGGCGATCTGGTTGTCATCGTTCCGGACGCGCAGCTGATCTTCACCGGCGACCTGTTGGAGCAGTCCGCTCCTCCTGCGATGGGACCGGACTGCTTCCTCAAGGAGTGGCCCGCGGCGGTGGACGGCATCCTCGGCCTGGTCGGTGAGGAGACCATGCTGGTCCCCGGCCACGGCGACCCGGTGGATCGCGTGTTCGCCTTCACCCAGCGGGCCCAGATCTCCGCCGTCTACGGCCAGGTCGAGCACCTGATCGGTCGCGGCGTGAAGGTCGAGGACGCGTTGTCGGCCGGAGACTGGCCGTTCGACGACGACACCGTCGCCGCCGTCCTGCCGATCGCCTACGCCCAACTCGCCACCGAGGGCAAGGTGCCCCGCACCCAGCTCAGGCTGCTCCGGTAGGCCTACCTCAGGCGTCCGGACCCTAGGTCGACCCATTTCTGAGGTAGCCGGCCGCGGCGAATATGGGCGCTTTGCCGATGTCGCCGCCTACCTCAGAGACGGAATCTGGACTCACCGAGAAACAGAGCGAGGTGAGAACCATGTATCCGCTGATTGCTGAACTTCAGATTCAGATCGAGGCCCGGGAGCGGCTGGCAGCGCACGGCCGGAACCGCGAGCCGCGCGCCCCGCGTTCATCGCTGGCGATCATGCGTGACGTCCGGCGGCGCCGCGAGCAAGGTCGGTCGGCAGCGTGAAGATCCCACCTGCTCGACCCGACATGGGAATAATCGTCCCCATGCGCGACGTCCGGGCGATGGTGGGAAGGACCCACGAACTCGACCTCGTCGTCGACGCCCTCGGCCTGGCCGGGGGCGGCGGCGGCGTGGTCGTGCTGTCGGGGGACGCCGGGATCGGCAAGACCCGGCTGTTGCGGGCCGTCGTCGGCCGCGCCCAGCGAGCCGGACGGCTGGTCGCGGTCGGGCACTGCGTGGCCGAGGCCGGCATCGACCTGCCCTATCTGCCGTTCGCGGAACTGGTCAGCACCCTGCATGCGGCCGCGCCCGAGGTGATCGATGAGGTAGCCGTCACCCATCCGGCACTGGCCCAGTTGCTCGCCGGCGCGCCGTCGCGGACCCAGGTGCGGGCCTCCACCGGTCCGGGCCTACTGGCCGAGGCCGTGCATGCCGCCCTCACCCGGGTGGCGAGCCTGCACGGCGTCCTGGTCGTCATCGAGGACGTGCACTGGGCCGACCACTCCTCTCGCGACCTGCTCACGCTGCTGATGACGCGGGGCTTCTCCGCACCCGTCGGCCTGGTGGTCAGCTATCGCGCCGACGATCTTCATCGGCGACATGCGCTGCATTCGACGCTCGGCGTGTGGGCGCGGCTGCCCGAGGCGACCCGGGTGCACCTCGATCCGCTGCCCAGCGACGACATGTGGACCCTGGTCCGGTCGCTGACCGACGCCGACGACGCACAGGTCGCCGGAATCGTCGACCGGGCGGGCGGCAACGCCTTCTTCGCCGAGGAACTGATCGCCGGCGGCAACGAACTCGGCACCGACCTCGGCCGGGTGCTGCGCGCCAGGTTCGAGCAACTGGACCCGGCCGCCCAACGGGTGGTGCAGGCCGCGGCGGTGATGAGCCGCCGGCTCGGCCATGACCTGCTGCAGGCCGTTGTCGAGCTGACCCCCGACGAACTCGATGCCGCCCTCGTTGCAGCCGTCGACCACCAGACCCTCGAGACCGATGCCGACGATGCGTACGGATTCCGTCACGCGCTGGTCGCCGAGGCGATCCGCGACGATCTGCTTCCCGGTCAGCGACGCCGGCTGCACAAGGCGTTCGCCACGGCCCTGGCCGCGCGACCCGAACTCGGCACCGCTTCCGATCTGGCCAGGCACGCGGCCGCGAGCGGCGATGCCGATACGGCGGTGACCGCCGGAATCGCCGCGGGCGACACGGCGCTGGCTCTGGGCGGCCCGCGGGAGGCGTCCGGATGGTTCGAACAGGTGCTGACCTGGATGGCCGAGGACGACGGGCGCCGTGACGATGCCACCACCCAGGCGGCGCTCGCGGCGGCCGCCAGCGGAGATGTCGGGCGCGGCGTCCACCTGATCACCGACCGGCTCAACCACAGCGACGAGCGGACGCCCGCACGGGCTCGACTGCTGGCCACCTATGTGACCCTGGCCAGGGTCTACAACGAGCCGCCGGACCTTCTGGACCGGGCCTGCGAAGCCGTCCGGCTCACCGAGGGACTGAACGACCGGACCCGATTGCAGGCCCTGGTGGCCCAGGTGCAGGTACTGGCCGACCTGGATCGATACCGCGAGGCACTGGCGGCCAGCGAGGCGGCGTTGGCGTTGGCCGACGACCTGGACGCGACAGACCTGGCGACAGACCTGCGGACCATCCTGGTCGCCTGGGATTCCGAGGACGCCGACCTTCCCCGGGTGGAGGCCAGGCTGCTGGACATCGTGCGGAGCCGTCCGATGGACCATCCCACCCACGTCCGCGCCTACTACCGGCTGGGCCTCGTCGAGATGGAACGCGGCAACCTGCCCGCCTCGCTCGCCCACATGGACGCGGCGACGGCGATCGCCGACCGGCTGAATCGGCCGTGGGGCGTGTTCGAGGCGATGAGCCGGATGCACGGCGGACGAATCGCCTATCTGCTCGGCGACTTCGACGAGGCACTGCGCCGGCTCTCCCCGCCTGGACCGCCCTTCCCACAACCCGGCTACGCGATCTTTCTCTCCGAGCGACTCACCGTGCTCGCCGCCCGGGACTGGACGGTCGATCCGGGCATCTTCGAGTCGGTGGCGCCGTATTGGCCCGACGACACGTTCGTGGCCCTGCAGACGATGATCGCGCAGATCGAGTTGCTCGGACGCGAGAGCAACCTGGACGCCATCCCGCCGCTGGTCGAGCGCGCCCTCGCCCAGATGGACCGGGAGTGGAGCACGCAGGAGCAGATTCAGTTGCGCATCGCAGCGGTACTGGCCGGAGTTCTGGCTGAGGCGGACCCGTCCGACCCCGACGTGCGACGCCTGCTGCTGGCGTGGCTCGGCCGGCTCACCGACCGAGCCACGCCGCTCATCACCGCCGGCCGCCTCGGCGTCGAGAGCGAGTCCTGGGCGCGCCGACTCGAGGCGGAACTGCTGCACCTGGACTGGCTCGCCGGCCAGGTGTCGGACGCCGGACGGCTGGTCGAGGCCTGGCGCTCGGCGGTGACCGCGTTCGACGGCTGGGACAACACGTATCAGGCCGCCCGTTGCCGGATCCGGCTCGCGGCGGTGTTGGTGGCAGCCGGCGATCTCGGCGCCGCCCGCCACGAGGCGGAGCGGGTGGGTCAGGCGGCCGCGGACCTGCCCTCGGAGCCGCTGCGCCGACTCCTGGCCGCCGTGCCGGGACTGACCGCGTCCACCACCGCGACGGGCCGCGCGCCCGGGCATGACCTCACCCCTCGCGAGCAGGAGATCCTCGCGCTGCTCGCCCTCGGACGCAGCAACGGCCAGATCGGCCACCAACTCTTCATCTCGACCAAGACCGCCAGCGTCCACGTCTCCAACATCCTGTCCAAGCTCGGCGTCGGCAGCCGCGGCGAGGCCGTCGCCGTGGCCCGCGAGCGCGGTCTGCTCTGACGCCCGCCTGGCCCTCGCACCCTGTCGCACCCCGGGGACGTTCCTTTCCGTTCGAATTTCGCACGCCGGGGACGGTTCTTTCCGTTCGAATTTCGCACGCCGGGGACGGTTCTCCCCGTGCGAACTTCGCACGCCGGGGACGGCTCTCGCCGACGCGGGCCGAACGCCTGGGGACGGTTCTTGCAGGTGGGTTAGTCCGGAACTCGGGAACCGTCCCCAGACGCGCGAAGATCGAACCCGAGGAACCGTCCCCGGCGTGCGATTTTCGAACGAGAAGAACCGTCCCCAGGGTGCGACTTTCGAACGGGAAGAACCGTCCCCAATGTGCGGACGCCGGTGGGGGTGGGATACTCGAACGGCTATGGACACGACCCGACTGCTGCGTCCGCTCCGGGTCGACCCCGCCGACGATGCCAGCGCCGACGCTCTGTATGAGTCGTTCGGCGGCTATGCCGAGCGGCTCGGGCTGAGCCTCTACCCGCATCAGGACGAGGCGATCATCGAACTGCTCGCCGGCGCGCACGTGGTGCTGACCACGCCGACCGGGTCCGGGAAGTCGCTGGTGGCGACGGCGGCGATCCATGCGGCGCTGTCGACCGATCGGGTGTCGTTCTACACCGCCCCGGTGAAGGCGCTGGTCAGCGAGAAATTCTTCGAACTGGTGGCGATCTTCGGGGCGGACAATGTCGGCATGCTGACCGGGGACGCCGCGGTCAACGCCGGTGCCCCGATCATCGCCTGCACCGCCGAGGTGTTGGCCAATATCGCGCTCCGCGAAGGCTCGGACGCCGACGTGGGCCTGGTCGTGATGGACGAGTTCCACTACTACGGCGAACCCGACCGGGGCTGGGCCTGGCAGGTGCCGCTGATCGAACTGACCGGCGTCCAGTTCCTGCTGATGTCGGCGACGCTCGGCGACATGTCCGGCATCGCCGACGACCTCACCCGGCGCACCGGACGCGAGGTCGCGATCGTCGCCGAAGCGGAGCGCCCGGTGCCGCTCAGCTTCCGCTACGCCCTGACGCCGCTGGAGGAGACCCTCGACGAACTCGTCGACACCCACCAGACCCCGGTCTACGTCGTCCACTTCACCCAGGCCGCCGCCGTCGAGCACGCCACCTCACTGCTGACCGGCGGCTTCGCCAAGAACGCCGCCCGCGCCCGGCGTCCGGTCGATGACGCCGACGCCGACCTGCTGCGCGACTTCCGGTTCGCCGCCGGCTTCGGCAAGACCCTGAGCAAACTGCTGAAGGCCGGCATCGGCGTCCACCACGCGGGCATGCTGCCCAAGTACCGGCGGTTGGTCGAACAGCTCGCACAGCGCGGACGGCTCAGCGTGATCTGCGGCACCGACACCCTCGGTGTCGGCATCAACGTGCCGATCCGCACCGTGCTGTTCACCGGACTGGCGAAGTTCGACGGCTCGCGACAGCGCGTGCTGCGCACCCGCGAGTTCCTGCAGATCGCCGGACGCGCCGGCCGGGCCGGCTTCGACACCTCCGGCTACGTGGTCGTCCAGGCACCCGAACACGTCATCGCCAACGAGCGGGCCAAGGCCAAGGCGGCCGCCAAGAACGCGGCGATGAGCGAAGCCAAGCTGGCCAAGCGCAAATCCACGGCGCAACTCAAGAAGCCGCCGACCGGCACGGTGGTGTGGAGTGAGCAGACTTTCGACCGACTGGTGGCCGGCCAGCCGGAGCGCCTGATGAGCCGGATGAAGGTCGACAACGCGATGCTGATCAACGTGCTCAGCCGCGACGAGGACGCCTTCGTGGTGCTGCGCCGGCTGCTCACCGACAACCACGAGGATCGCCGTTCCCAGCTGCGGCTGGTCCGCCGGGCGCTGCGGCTGGTCCGCTCGCTGGTGCATTCGGGTGTGGTCACCAGGCTGGCCAGGCCGGACGCCCAGGGCCGCCGCTACGTGCTCACCGTCGACCTTCCCGCCGACTTCGCGCTCAACCAGCCGCTGGCCCACTTCGCGCTGGCCGCCCTCGACCTGCTCGACCCGGAACTCGAGAGCTATCCGCTCGACGTCCTTTCGGTGATCGAATCGGTGCTCGAGCCGCCGATGACGCTGCTGTTCGCGCAGCAGCACGCCGCCCGCGGCGACGAGATCGGACGTCTCAAGGCCGACGGTGTCGAATATGAGGAGCGGATGGCGATCGTCGAATCGATCACCTGGCCCAAACCGCTGGCCGAACTGCTGGAAGCCGCCTACGAGACCTACCGGCAGTCCCATCCCTGGCTGCGCCAGGACGCCCTGGACCCCAAATCGGTCGTCCGCCAGATGTGGGAACAGGCGATGAGCTTCACCGACCTGGTCGGCCGCTACCAGGTCGCCCGCAGCGAGGGCGTGGTGCTGCGCTACCTCACCGACGCCTACTGCACGCTGCAGCGCACCGTCCCCGACGCCCACCGCAGCCCGCAGCTGGACGACATCGTCGACTGGCTGAGCGAAACCATCCGGCAGACCGACTCCTCGCTGCTGGACGAGTGGACCGCGCTGACGGACCCCGAGCACGCGCCGCGCGACGTCATCGACCACACCGCGCCGGCGCCGCCGCGTCTGCTGTCGAAGCAGGGCCGAAGCTTCGAAGTGCTGATCCGCAACGCATTGTGGGCCCGGCTGGCGGCCTGCGCCCGCGACGACCTGACTGCGCTGATCCGCCTGGAACGCGAGGCGTCCGAACGCACTGAACCGATGCGCGAGATCGTGATGACCCGCTCCCGCTGGGACGCCGCACTGGAGGACTACTACGCCGAACACGACGAGATGCTGCTCGACGGCGACGCCCGCGGCCCGTCCTACGTGGTGATCGGCGACGAGCGACGCGGCCAGCCGGCCGGCGCACCGGAAGGAGCGACGGCCCGGGTGCGCGATGCCCGGCAAATCGTCCACGACCCCGATGACGATCGCGACTGGGTGCTGGACGCCGTGGTCGACTGTGACGCGTCCGACGATGTGGGCGAGTTGGTGCTGGCGGGCATCGCCCTGCACCGGTTGGACGGCTGAGGTCGCTCAGCGGGCGAACTGTTCCTTCGCCAGCCGTGCGGCCAACTCCCAGACCTCGGGTGACTGCGCACCGACCAGGAATCGTCCGGTCACCCCGGCGGTGTACCGGCGTCCGTCGATGGTGGCGATCCGGCCGCCCATTTCCTCAACCATCAGGCCCCCCGGCAGGTGATCCCAGGGATTCATCGACCAGTAGCCGACGAACGCCTTCCGGCCCTCGATGACGTCCGGATAGTCGACTCCGCAGCAGGCCGCCAGCCGGATCAGCCGGACGTTGTCGGGCAGCTCGCCGCGCGGCCGTCCGTACCGGCCGTGCAGTGCACCGACCAACGGCTCGGACACCGGTCGGGGGCTGAGCCGACGGTCGTTGCAGGTCACCCCGCTACCACGTTCGGCGATGTACATCCGGTCGTGCATCGGCTGCCAGATCCAGCCGCGGGTGGTCACCCCACGGCGCACCTCGGCCACCATCACCGCGAAATCCGGACTGCCGTCGGCGAAGTTGCGGGTGCCGTCCACCGGGTCGATCACCCAGGCCAACTCGGCGCTGGGTAGGTCTTTCAGCGGCGCCGGATCGGCATAGACGGACTCTTCACCGACCACCAGGCAGTCCGCATCGTTCGCCCGGAAGATGGCCGTGAGCGCCTTCTCGGCCAGTCGGTCGGCGACGGTGACCAGGTCGCCGGGTCGCTTCTCGATGATCTCGTCGTCGGCCAGCGCCCGGAACCGCGGCACGATCTCGGCATCCGCGACCTCGCGGATCGCGGCGGTCACGGCATCGGTCTGCATCACGGCTCCAGGGTGTCGGCGTGGTCGGCGGTGACGAAGTCGATCAGCTTCTCGACCTCGGTAAGCAACGCGGGGTCCAGATCGCGCCACGAGGTCACCTTGGAACGGATGTGCCGCCACGCGTTGGCGATGTCGGTCTGAGTGCGGGCCGGCCAGCCAAGTGCCCGGCACAGGCCCTCCTTGTAGTCCTGGCCGCGCGGCACGTCCGGCCACGCCTTCAACCCGAGCACGGACGGCTTCACCGCCGTCCAGATGTCGATGAACCGGTGGCCGGTGACGAACACCCACGGGCTGGTCACCTGCTCGACGATCCGGGATTCCTTCGAGCCCGGCACCAGATGGTCGACCAGGACGCCGAGGCGCCGTCCCTGCTGCGGTGCGAACTCGGCGACGATCGCCGGCAGGTCGTCGATGCCGCCCAGGTATTCGACCACCACCCCGACGTGCCGCAGGTCGTCGCCCCAGACCTTCTCGACCAGTTCGGCGTCGTGCCGGCCCTCGACGTAGATCCGGCTGGGCAGCGCCACCTTCGCCTGACTTGGCGTAGCACTCGCCCGCGAGCCGGACGCCGTGTGCGTGGCGCGTCCGTTCGGCTGCCGCTTGGGGCCAGTGATGGCGACCGGCTTGCCGTCCAGCCAGAACCCAGGCCCGAGCGGAAAGCTGCGTCGCTTTCCGCGCCGGTCCTCCAGCACCAGCAGGCCGTTCTCCAGCTTGACCAGGGCGCCCACGAAGCCCGAGGTCGGATCCTCGAGCACCATGCCGATCTGGGCGGGGATCTCCGTGGTCGTCGGCTTGCCGGCCCGCTGCCAGCCGGGCGCAAGGACGTCGCGTGGATATCGACTCACGGACTCGACCCTAGCCATCCTGAGCAGCTTCGGCGGTACCGACACCGGCTCCAGACCGCGCCAGGGCGACGCCGGCGGTGATGGTGCCAGCGCGGCCAGCACGCAGACCCCGGCTCGGGTGAGTATCGCTCACCCGAGCCGGGGCCGAGCGCCCGCCACCCGATGGCGCGGACGTCCACGCACGCTCAGTTGCGCGGGCAGCAGCCGTGCTTCTCGAACTGCTTGACGCTCATGTACCTACCGGTCGGCAGATAGCTCCCCATGACCGCCTTCTCGTCGCCCGGAGTCTTGGTGTCCTGCACCGCGTGGGTGAAGTCCGCCGACGGCAGCATGTTGCGCATCAGCAGGTACCCGTCGTCGGTGTGTCCGGCGCCGTCACCGTCCGGCGACAGCGGCAGCCAGGCCACGCCGCACCTCTTGGTGGCGTTGCGGGGCCGGTCCTGCGGCAGGCTGACCACGATGGTGTAGCGACCGTTCGCCCTCGTTGGAACGTCCTCGTCGGAGAGGCACCCGACGCCCTTGGTGGTGGCCGGTCCTTCGTTGTTGCACAGCGACCAGTAGCGCAGGTCGACCTTGCTCGCCATCCTCGACTGGCCGGCTCGGGTCTTTGGGGTCACCGGGAGCTTTCCCCGCAACACCAGCACGGGTCCGAACTGCCGGTTGATGAAGGACGCGACGTAGTTGTTGTCGATGTTGCTGTACTGGCCGCCGGTGCGTGCCGGATCGCCGCCGCAGTTCCCCAGGTAGCCGCACTGCACGGTGAAGTTCGAGTTGTAGTACGCCCGCCAGACCGGCGTCGAGGCCGCCGGGAAGGTGGCCGGCTTTCCGGGTTGGTCGCGCAACCCGAGATAGGTCTGCAAGGGCATCGTGTCGAAGGGCGGCGCGGTTGTCGCGGCGTCAGTGGCGTCGCAGGCGTCCTGACCGGTGAGAATCCTTCCGTCCGCCATGTGCAGTTCGGGCTTCGGCAGCCCGACGCCACCGGTGACCTCGGTGTTGGCGTCGTGCACGTAGACCCGGTAGACGAGCGTCACGCTGGTCTGACCGTCCACCCCGGCGTACAACGTGTTCACCGCTCGTTGGGTCGGCGGAGTCTCATTCAGCACCGTGACCGCGTACGACCGGTTGCCGCTGGTGGTACGCCGGGCGCCGGGCAGGAACGGGTTGGCCGAGCCGGCGTCCGGCTTGATCGACACGTCGTGGATGGCGTCGGTCGGCGAGTTGCTGGTCGAGTTGTAGGAGTTGAACGACTGGTAGCGGGCATGTGGGTAGTCGCCCTTGAGCACCAGGTGCGCCCCGGCCGGCATGGTGAACCGAGCGGCCCAGTAGGTCGCGCCCGAGTCGGGATAGGCGTAGTTCAGGGACGGTTCGTCGATGGTGAACGTCGGCCCGAACCAGAAGCACGAGGACGGGGCGGACGTCGGTGTGGCGGGCGCGTCGGCACTGGCCACGCCGGGCGACAGCAGCGTGCCGACCATGGTGACCAGGGCGAGCCCGGCAAGAGATATGCGATTCATGAGAGTGCTCCTCGGTGAGTTGGCGGATGAATAGCCGTGCGGCGGGTCTGGGTGCCGGCTCGGCGGCGGAGCACGCATCCGCAACAGGCCGGTGCCGGGCACCATGACCACGACACACGGACGCTTGATGGCAGGCATGGCGATTCCTTCCGACGGGGGGCGAGCAGCGGGCTTCAGGAGTGGGCGGCAGAGGTTGATTGGCCGGCCCTGCGCGTGGTTCGGACGGCGACCAGAATGAGCCCTGCCGGCAGCAGCCAGCCGACGACAAGGTGCACGAGCAAGGGGCTCCGGCCCGGCGCGACGACCTCCAGAACACCCGTGGCCACCCGGCAGACGCCGAGGCCGAGTACGGCCACGGCCCAGGCCCGGCTGATGGTGCGGTTGAGTGAGCGAAAGGTGGCGGACTGCCACTGCGACGCATCAACCATGGCCTTGGCGTAGCTGGTGGTGAACGGCGTCGAGTACACCGACACGTACATCAACGCACCGAGCAGAAGCGCACTGACGCCGCTGCCGAAGTGCACTACGAACCACTCTCCGCCCGGGCCGCCGAGGAATGCGATCCCGCCTAGCGTGGCGAAGATCACGGTGCTCGCCACGCTCAGCAGTGGCACCCCCTGTCCGCGACTCAGCAGGATCGCCAGCAGTCCCGCGGCGGCGGAGGCGAGTGCGGTCCAGCCGACCAGCTTCGGCCCGGCCAGGTGCCCCGCCACCGAGAAGATGATCAGCGGAGCGAACGCCAGCACCAGCTTGCCGCCCTTCATCGTGCCGCTCCGACCCGGGCCAGCTGATCGGCGAAGAAGTCGGTGATCCTCAGCCCCACCAGTTGGCGGGCCATCGGCTCACAGTGACCTTCGGCGCCCTGCTCGGCGGTGTAGCGGACCAGAACCTTCGGCCCGGTCAGCGCCGCGTAGAGCTCCTGAGACTGACCGGCGAAGAACTGGTCCTCGTCGGGGTCGGTGATCAACATCGGGGTGCGAATCCGGTCGATCAGCCCGTCGAGCCGGTACTCGTTGATGGCCCGGTAGAGCGCAAAGGGTGAGGTCAGGCCATAGGGACGGGAGCGGAAGGCGATCTTGCGTCCGGCGGCCGGATCATGCCCGGCGGCGCCGGCGACCAGAGCATCGAAGCCGGCGCCGTCCCCGGCGGCGAGCAGGGCCTTGGCCGGCGCCGGCAGGGCGGCGTTCCAGGCCCGCGCCACGTCCACCGCACCGCCGTCGACGACCGCCGCGACGAACCGGTGTTCGAAAGCCAGGGCTCGCGGCAGCCAGTACCCGCCCTGGCTGATGCCGTACCCGAGCAGGGCGCGGTCGTCGACGTCGTCGCGGGCGACCAGCAGGTCGACCACCGGAGTGAGCACCGCCTCCCAGTCGGGCCGGAACGGGATGTCGCGTTCGAACAGCATGCTCTGCTGGCCGGGACCGTCGAAGACGTAGCAGTTCCACCCGCGAGCCAGCGTGTCCTTGACGATGTAGGACCACAGCCCGGCCAGCGAGCCGTCGCTGCCGTTGGTCACCACCACGGTCGGACGGCGCGCGCCGGAGGCGTCCGGGCGCAACAGGTAGCCGGGCATCGGCGCACCGTCGCCGTACGGGACGTCGAGGCGCAGATGCGCGCCGTCCGCGGAGTCGATGAAGGCGTCCCAGCAGGATCGATGCAGCCGGAACGTGGGCAGCAGCACCGAGTCGTCGGGCATGCCGTCCACGAAGGCCAGCGCCTGGTCGTAGGCCTCGGACGCGGCCAGGTACAGCGGCCCGGCGCTCGCGGCGCCGGCCGCCTCGCTGGCCAGCGCCTGCGAACGCAACCATTCGGCGGTCGCGCTCCAGGCCCGGTACCAGCCGACGCTGTCGCCGTCTGCCACTTGGTCGAAGGTGCGCAGACACAGCCCGACGTCGATCGCCCCCTGAGCGGCGTGGCCGAGAATGGTCTTGGCCACGAAGTCGAAGTCTGCGGAAGTGAATAGCCAGCGCGAGCCCGGTCCGTGCGGGGCGGGTTGGTTCGCGGTTTGCGGTGCGGCGTTCGGAGTCATGCTCCCACCCTGTTCGTTGCACCGGACTCGACGACTGTGCAGATGTCATAGTCCCCGGCGAACTGACCCGCGGGCTTAGGCCGAGTTCTCCGGCGCACGACTTTGGGGTCGAGGCGCACCCACTGGCCGCCGCCGAGCACGAATGGTCAGCGCGTCCGTCAACCGTTGCGCACCAACTCGGCGAGTTCGTAACGGCTTGCGGTGTTGGTCTTGGCGAAGACCCGGGACAGATGGAAGGTGACTGTGCTGCGCGTGACGAAGAGTTCTCGCGCGATCTGGGCACTGCTGAACCCTTCGACCACCAGGCTGACCACGTCGCGCTCACGGTCGGACAGAGTGTCCAGGACGCCGCCTTCGGCCACCGGATCGTCGCCCTGGCCCGCGCCGGGCTGAGGCAACCCGAGGGCGGCGAACCGTTGGGCCGCGGCGGCCAGCGCCAGCTTCGCCGGACGAGGATGGCCCAGCCTGGTGTGCACGCGGGCCAGATCGTCGTCGAGCAGTGCCCGGTGCAGCGGCATCGCGTCCAGGCTGCGGTCGGCGGCCGCCGCGAGCAGGTGCGCGCGTGCAGCCATCGGGTTCCCGCTGTGTTCGAGGACAAGCCCCCGCAGCCAGCCGGCCGCGGCCGGCAGCCAGTCGAGTGGCGCGTCCAGTCGGGCCAGCCGCTCGGCGAGTTCAGCGGCCAGGTCGACCTCGCCGGCCCAGAGTGCGGCCTGGCCCAGATGGAACAACCAGAACGGCGAATCCAGTGCAGTGGGAACGGTGACCGGCGCACCGAAGGCGCGGCGCAATCCGGGCAGCAGGTGGGCGCGTCCGTCGTCGCCGGCCAATCGACGAGTCAGCACCCCCGCGACCGCGGCGACCTGGACAGCCGGACGCCAGGGCGCGGCGAGCAGCACCTGCTCAGCCTGCCTCGACTCCTCCAGCGCGCGCTCGTACGCCGCGTCTGCCAGGGCAAGCAGCGGCAGCGACGCGGCCACCATCGGATGCCCGGTGCCGTAGCGGGACTCGCGAGCCAGCCGCAGCGCCCGTGCCGCCGCCGGCCAATCGCCGGACATCCACTGGGCGTACCCGAGATAGGCGTGGAACACCCCATCGCCGTAACCGGCGATGCCGTCGCGCGCCCGTTGAGTGGCTTCGGACAGCAGAGTGATGCCATCGCCGAACCGGCCGCTCAGGGCGTAGAGCGAGCCACGCCAGGCCAGCCGGGTAGTGTCCACCGACCGGGTCTCGACCACGGCGCCGATCAGCTCGGAACTCGCCGCCGCCGTTCCGCGCAGGGCTATCGTGGTCTGCGCCAGCGCGAACGAGAGATAGCCGAAAAGGGCGTCGTCGCGCGCTGGATCCGCAGCCAACGCGGCCAGCTCGGCGTCCAGCGCATGGTCGATGGAGCCGGTCATCACGCGTGCCCAACCGCGCAGCGTCAGCAGCCGCCACCGGGCGCGCGCATCGGCGCGCGCCAGCTGGACCTCGGTGGGTCCATCCAGGATCCGCCGTGCGTCCAGCCAGCGCCGGGTGATGATGGCCAGCCCGGCGCTGACCAGTGCGCGTCGCACCTGGTCGGTAGCCCATCCCACGTCGCTGAGCACGTGTTCGACGTCCTCGTCGTCGCGCGCCAGAACGTGTTCGAACAGCCCGTCCAGCCATCGGCGCTCGCGCAGAGTCGGATCTGTCGTCACCGCGGACGCCCCCAGCAGATGCCGCGCCGCCTCACGGAACTCACCGCGCTGGTGCAACTCGTCGGCGAAGCCGGCGAGGTCGGCGGCCAGGACGTCGTCGTAATGGTCCGCCGCCTCGCTGCGGTGCCATAGCGCTTCGCGACGGGAGCTGGCCAGGGCAGCGGCGGACAGATGCAGCTCACGCAGCCGCGCAGCCGGAATGCTCGCCCGCACCGCCGCCTCCAGGAGGGTGTGGCTGACCCGCACCTGGACGAGGCCATCGACAGTCCGCTGCTGCAACAGCCCCTGCTGGCGCGCGACGTCCGCCGCCGCGATGGGATCCGGTATGCGGACGAACTCGGCGGCCAGCCGCAGCGGCGACCAAGTGGGGCCGAGCACCGCAACGGCGCGCATCAACTCGGCCACCGCCTCGGGTTGCCTGGCCAATTGCTCGGCGACTCCGGCCGCAAGGTCGCCGGGTGCGGGCAGCCTGGTGGACGCGGCGAGCGCGTCGGGCTGATGCTCGGCGAGCAGAGCGCCGAGATAGAGGGGGTTGCCGCCGGTGTGCTCCCAGAGTCGCCGGGCCAGCTCTGGTGGGATACCCGGCCGGAGCCGTTCCTGGAGGGCTTGCGCCTCGGCCAGCGCCAAACCGTCCAACGACAGCGTCACAGCGACGGGGTCGAGCAGCAACCGACGCCAGGCCGGCTGGGCCGGCGGCCGGAGCGGGTGGCCGGCACCCACCAGCAGCAGCCGGTCACCGGAGGCCCGCTTCCACACCCACGCCAGCGAGTCGACCGACTCCGGGTCTGCCCACTGCAGATCGTCGACCGTGATCAGTACCGGACCAGCCGCGGCGAGGCGGTCAAGGTGGGCACGAAGCACCTGGGCCGCCTGGAACGGCCTCATCGACCGGTCGATCGGTGTCTGGATGCCCCACTGCGCGAACAACCCGTAGGGCCGGTCACGCGAATCCACGAAACCGTCCGCCGACAGCCGGCTGAAGGCGTCGGCGCGTTCGGCAAGTTCGGCGATCATCGACGTTTTGCCCTGGCCCGGGTCGCCCTCCAGCCACAGCAGCGCGGGCGTTCCTGCCCGGGCGCGGCCGATCGCTGCATCCACGACCTGGAGCTGATCGGTGCGCCACCACATCGCCCACTCCTCGGGAAGCTATTCAGGACGTGCAGCCTAGCGAAGCCAGCACGGTGCGCGGACCCGCAGAGCGGTTCGATTCGGCTCGGGTTGACTGGGGTCAGGGGTCGCTTGCCGATCAGCCGCATCCGACTCGGTGGTGTGACGGCCGGGGCAGGGTCAGCCGGCACCGGAGTAGGCGTTGCGGCCGGGCAGGAGCGTGGTGGCCGGTCAGGAACTGTGTCACCCTGGGCCTGGACGAACCGGCTCGGACAGATCGCCCGGGTAGCCGGAGTTCGACGAACAGATCACGGGCGAATCCGGTGGCGGTGATGCCGCGGGCGATCGCTTTGATGGTCCCGCAGCGCCCCTGGCGCGGCGGGCTCACGGAAGGAGCGGTGACGTAACTCCGCACTACCTGACCGATCCGGGGCCTGGGTCCGGTAGCCGGGGCCCTGCCCGCGCCCGGCTGCGCAGCGACGCGCCCGAGTTGTCCCTCAACGGCGCCTGGCGGTTCCGGCTGCTGCCGGGAGCCCCCGGCGGCATGCTCGACGTGCTGCCCACCGGCGAGGGGCCGGACGATGTCGCCGCCGAGGATTTCGACGATTCGAGCTGGGACGAACTGGCGGTCCCTTCGCACTGGGTGCTGCACGGCGGCCAACGCTACGGGCGTCCGATCTACACCAACGTGCAGTTCCCGTTCCCGATCGACCCGCCGCACGTCCCGGACGACAACCCGACCGGCGATCACCGGCGCCGCTTCGAGCTGCCGGCCGAGTTCGAGGGCGCCCAGGCCGTGCTGCTCCGCTTCGACGGGGTGGAGTCGCGCTACCGGGTGTGGCTCAACGGCGTGGAGATCGGGATCGGTTCCGGTAGCCGGCTGGTGCAGGAGTTCGACGTGACCCACGCCGTCCGGACGGGTCAGAACCTGCTGGTGGTGCGGGTCCATCAGTGGTCGGCGGGCAGCTACCTGGAGGACCAGGACCAGTGGTGGCTGCCCGGCATCTTCCGCGACGTCACCCTGCTGGCGCGGCCCTCCGGGGGGCTGGACGACGTCTGGCTGCGCACCGACTACACCGACGGCGTCGGCACCCTGACGCCCGAGATCGTGGCCGAACCGGACGCCTATCCGATCACGCTGCGGGTGCCCGAGTTGGGGCTCGAGCAGGTTTGGGCGACCGCGTCCGAGGTGAGACCGGTGCAGCTCGACGGGGTGAAGCCGTGGTCGTCCGAACTGCCCAGGTTGTACGACGCCACGGTGAGCAGCGCCGCCGAGACGGTGTCGGTGCGGCTCGGCTTCCGCAGCATCGCCATCGTCGGCGACCGGTTGCTGGTCAACGGCAGCCAGGTGGTGTTCCAGGGGGTGAACCGGCACGAGACCCACCCCGATCGTGGCCGGGCCTTCGACGAGGCGTGGTCACGCGACGATCTGGCGCTGATGAAGCGGTTCAACGTGAACGCGATCCGCACCAGCCATTACCCGCCGCATCCGCGACTGCTCGACCTCTGCGATGAGCTGGGCTTGTGGGTCATCCTGGAGTGCGATCTGGAGACCCACGGCTTCGAACCGGGCGGCTGGGTAGGCAATCCGGGCGACGACCCGGCCTGGCGTGACGCCTTGCTGGACCGGATGGAACGCACCGTCGAGCGGGACAAGAACCATCCCTCGATCGTGCTGTGGTCGCTGGGCAACGAGTCGGGCACGGGGGCGAACCTGGTGGCGATGGCCGCCTGGGTGCATCACCGCGACCCCGGGCGTCCGGTCCACTACGAGGGCGATTACACCGGCTCCTATACCGACGTGTACTCCCGGATGTACGCTCCGGTCCCCGAGGTCCGTTCGATCGGACGTGACGTGCTCGAGCCGCTGCTGGGCTGTTCGGTGGCAGAGTCGGCGCGGCAGCGGAGCAAGCCGTTCCTGCTCTGCGAGTACGGCCACGCGATGGGCAACGGTCCGGGGGCCCTCGATCAGTATCAAGCCTTGGTCGACGAGTATCCGCGGCTGCACGGGGGCTTCATCTGGGAGTGGCGCGACCACGGCCTGCGCACCCATACCGCCGACGGCGTGGAGTTCTTCGGCTACGGTGGCGACTTCGGCGAGGTGATCCACGACGGCAACTTCGTGATGGACGGCCTGGTGCTCTCCGACGGCACCCCGTCCCCCGCGCTGCACGAGTTCAAGCAGGTGGTGGCACCCTTCCGGATCTCCTTCGGCGACCGCATCGAGCTACGCAACCTGCGGCACAGCGCCGACTCCTCCGACGTTGTGTTTCGCTGGCGCGCCGAGCTTGACGGCGAGCCGGCCGCTCGGGGTGAGCTGGATGTACCAATCATCCCCGCCGGCTCAGCTGCCCGCGTGCCGTTGCCTCAGTTCGAGTCCGATGGGACTGGCGAACTCTGGCTGACCGTCGAGGTGGCGCTGGCGTCCGATACGCCGTGGGCGGAGGCGGGGCATGTGCTGCTCACCGCCCAGCACCAACCGGTACCCGGGGACGGTTCCCCCGGTCACCAGGGACGGTTCCCCCGGTCACCAGGGACGGTTCCCCCGGTCACCAGGGACGGTTCTCCCGGTCACCAGGGACGGTTCTCCCGGTCACCAGGGACGGTTCCTCCGGTCACCAGGGACGGTTCCCCCGGTCACCAGGGACGGTTCTCCCGGTCACCTGGGGCGCCGCTCGACGGTCCGCTGCCCGATCGGCTGGGCCCGGCCGAGTTCCGTGGTGGGGATCTGGTCGCGCTCGCTGGGCTGACGGCGTCCGGGCCGCGGCTGGAACTGTGGCGCGGACCGACCGACAATGACCGGCGCGCCGGCTCCGGAAGCTACGACCCGAGCCCGGCAGCACTCGCGCGCGACCCCTGGTCACCGCCGTGGACCGGCGAACCGGCTCCGCCGCTGGAGATGCTCTGGCGCGCGGCCGGACTGAACCGGCTGACTGCCCGGGTAATGTCGCGAACCGGGTCGTCGTCGGCGTTGCACACGTTGACCCGTTGGGCGCCCGCGAACTCGCGGCTCAGCGTGCTCACCGACGTCCGCTGGACGTTCCTGGACGGCATCCTCGAACTCACCGTCGACCTGGTTCCGAGCGCCGGCTGGGACCTGGTCTGGCCCCGGCTCGGCGTCCGCTTCGACCTGCCGAGGTCGGTCGACGGGGCGTCCTGGTTCGGCACCGGACCGCACGAGTCCTACCCGGACAGCCGCCGTGCCGCGCTGGTGGGCAGGTTCTCCGCCGCATTGGACGAACTCACCGTGCCCTACGCGCGACCACAGGAGACCGGCCACCGCGGCGACCTGCGTTCGCTCACCCTGCGCACCGCAGAGGTCGACAGGTTGCGCTTCGACGCCATCCCGGACGCGGCCGGACGCCTGCCCGGATTCACCCTCACCCCGTACACCGGCCAGGAGTTGGACGCCGCGACGCACCCGCACGAGCTGCCGGAGCCGTCCGCGACATATCTCTACCTGGACGCCGCCCAGCACGGCCTCGGCTCCCGAGCCTGCGGTCCGGACGTCTGGCCCGAGTACGCCCTGAGGCCGCAAGCCCGCACCCTGCGCTTGAGGCTCCATTGAGGCATCGCCATTGAGAGCGAATCTGACATGCGCGCAAGGGTTCCGCAGCAACTCGAGGTACGCGCCTCGACGCGATCGACTGCTGATCGTCGGCGGGTCTTTTCAGAGGTCAGCGGGTGATCGTGACACCGCCGAAATCGTTGTACTTGCTGGCCTTGGCGCCGGTCGTCGTCACCTTCCGCTTGGAGACGGTCCGCCATTTTCCCGATTTCCAGACCGATCGGATGATGGTCGCCTTCACCTTCTTGTATCGACCCTTGGAGTCCAGGCCTCCGCTGCCGTGCAGGTCGGCAGCATCGACGTAGCGGTGCTTCTTCGACGTGAAGAAGTAGTACCCGCTCCAGGCAGCTCCGGCGCCATAGAGCCCCCAGCCGACGCCGGCCGGGGACTTGGGCGCAGTCTCCAGAGCGAGCGTGCCGCGCCGCCATGTCAGCACGTCGAACCAGATCGCCTCCTCCATCCCTCCGGTCCCCACGATCAACTCCACGCCTTTGGCACCATCGAGCCGTCCGGCGCCGTACCAGGTGGGCGTGGCATCGCTGCCGGCAACGGTCACGGTCCTGGTGACGGTGCGCTTGGGCTTGGCCGTGGTCACTTTGACCCGATAACGCGTCGCGTCGAGCATCGTGAACCTGACGGTGTCCTTGCGCCTGTCCCCGTCCACGTCGATCTTCAGCGTCCGAGCGCCGGCAGCGACCGGCCGTTGAGCAGAAGGTGTCGCCGCGGAGGCGGCGGGGTGGACGAGAAATGTCGCAAAGAGAGCCGTGGCGACCACGCCGGCAAGCGCCTTCATCTGAGTACCTCCGGGAAACGGGAATCGAATAGCACTGCGAATCGTCGACCACCGTGGACGCCGGTTCACCTCCGCCTGGCACACCGTAGCGGAGGCGCTTTCCGGCACAGCTCTCCGCGGTCATTCCGGGATGAGTCAACAACGCGACCGGGATCGACGATGAGCCAACGCGGCGGCCGGCAGTGCGACCGACCGAAGGCGCTAGACTGCCACCCGTGGCACGCCGACTTCTGCTTCGCCAGCCGCGCTGACCTTCCGTCATCGCGGCGCCCCTCCCTGCGTGAGGGGCTTTTTCATGTCCGAGCAGAGTGAATGAAGGATGAGATGAGCGAGACTCCGTACCGCTACACCGCCGAGTTGGCCGGGCAGATCGAGACCGCCTGGCAGGACCGCTGGGACGCCGAGGGCACCTTCCACGCCCCCAACCCGTCGGGCGTCTGGGCCGAGCCGGAGAAGGTCGGCGGCCGGGAGAAGTTGTTCGTGCTGGACATGTTCCCCTACCCCAGCGGCGCCGGCCTGCACGTCGGCCACCCGTTGGGCTACATCGGCACCGACACCTGGGCCCGCTACCAGCGGATGCGCGGCCGCAATGTGCTGCACGCCCTGGGCTACGACGCCTTCGGCCTGCCCGCCGAGCAGTACGCGGTGCAGACCGGTCAGCACCCGCGGGTGACCACCGAGGCGAACATCGCCAACATGCGGCGCCAGTTGCGCCGGTTGGGCCTGGCCCACGACGACCGCCGCAGCGTCGCCACCACCGACGTCGAGTTCTACCGCTGGACGCAGTGGATCTTCCTGCAGGTGTTCAACTCCTGGTACGACACCGACGCCGACAAGGCGCGCCCGATCGATGAGTTGATCGCCGAGTTCGAGTCGGGCACCCGCCCCACGCCGTCCGATCGGGCCTGGGCCGAGCTGGACGCCGTCGAGCGCGCCACCACTATCGACTCCTACCGGCTGGCCTACGTCTCCGAGGCGCCGGTGAACTGGTGCCCCGGCCTGGGCACCGTGCTGGCCAACGAGGAGGTCACCGCCGAGGGCCGCTCCGACATCGGCAACTTCCCCGTCTTCAAGCGCAGCATGAAGCAGTGGATGATGCGGATCACCGCCTACTCCGACCGGTTGCTGGCCGACCTGGACCGGCTGGACTGGCCGGACAAGGTGAAGGCGATGCAGCGCAACTGGATCGGACGTTCCAGCGGCGCCTCGGTGACCTTCCCCGTCGAGGGCCACGAAGCCGCGATCGCGGTGTTCACCACCCGTCCGGACACGCTGTTCGGCGCCACGTTCATGGTGTTGGCGCCCGAGCATCCGATCGTGGACGCCGTCACCCCCGGCGAGAGCTCCTGGCCGGAGGGCACCAACCCCGCCTGGACGGACGGCGCGCCGTCCCCCTCGGAGGCAGTTACCGCCTACCGGGAGGCCGCCGCCCGCAAGACCGACCTGGAACGCCAGGAGAACAAGGACAAGTCCGGCGTCTTCACCGGCGCTTTCGCGATCAACCCGGTGGACGGCCGGCGCATCCCGATCTTCATCGCCGACTACGTGCTGATGGGCTACGGCACCGGCGCGATCATGGCGGTGCCGGCCGAGGACGAGCGCGACTGGGACTTCGCCACGACCTACGAGCTGCCGATCATCCGCACCGTGCAACCCTCCGAGGGCCACGACGAGAACACCGCGTTCACCGGCGACGGCCCCACGATCAACTCGGCCAACGATGAGATCTCGCTGAACGGCCTGAACATGGCCGACGCCAAGCGGACCATGATCGACTGGCTGACCGAGAAGGGTCACGGCGTCGAAACCGTCACCTACAAGCTCCGGGACTGGCTGTTCAGCCGGCAACGCTACTGGGGTGAGCCGTTCCCGATCGTCTACGACGAGGCCGGTCACCCGATCGCGCTGCCCGAGTCGATGCTGCCGGTCGAACTGCCCGAGATCGACGACTACAGCCCGCAGGCGCTGGATCCCGACGATTCGACGTCCGAACCGGTGCCGCCGCTGGGCCGGGTCACCGACTGGGCCGAGGTCGAACTGGATCTGGGCGACGGGCCGAAGACCTACCGCCGCGAGCTGAACGTGATGCCGCAGTGGGCGGGCTCGTGCTGGTACGAGATCCGCTACCTGGATCCGGCGAACCACGACCGGTTCGTCGATGTTGACGTGGAGCGGTACTGGATGGGTCCGCGCGATGCGGCCGATGCCGGCGGTGCCGACCTGGGCGACGTCGGTGGTGTCGATCTGTACGTCGGCGGCGTCGAGCATGCCGTGTTGCACCTGCTGTATGCCCGGTTCTGGCACAAGGTGCTGTTCGACCTGGGCCAGGTCAGCTCGGCCGAGCCGTTCCGCCGGCTGTACAACCAGGGCTACATCCAGGCCTACGCCTTCCGCGATTCCCGTGGGCAGACCGTCCCGGCCGACGAGGTCGAGGAGGTTGCCGGTGCGGACGGCGAGATGAGTTACGTCTGGCACGGGGAGGAGGTCTTCCGGGAGTACGGCAAGATGGGCAAATCGCTGAAGAACATCGTCACTCCCGACGATATGTATGACTCCTACGGCGCCGACACCTTCCGGATCTACGAGATGGGCATGGGTCCGCTGGATCAGTCGAAGCCGTGGGAGACCCGGGCCGTGGTCGGCTCGCAGCGGTTCCTGCAACGGTTGTGGCGCAACGCGATCGACGAGGTCACCGGTGACGTGCGCATCGTCGACACCGCGATGGACGACGCCACCAAGCGGGCGCTGCACAAGACCATCGACGCCGTCACCCGGGACTACGAGGGGCTGTCGTTCAACACCGCGATCGCCCGGCTGACCGAGTACAACAACGTGCTGACCAAGCTGGACGCCGTCCCGCGCGAGGCCATCGAGCCGATGCTGCTGATGGTGGCACCGCTGACCCCGCACATCGCCGAGGAGTTGTGGTCGCGGCTGGGGCATGCCGAGTCGCTGGCCTTCGAGCCGTTCCCGGTCGCCGACCCGGCTTTGATCGCCGATGAGACGGTCACCTGCGTGGTACAGGTGCGCGGCAAGGTCCGGGCACGCTTGGAGGTGCCCGCCGACATTGCCGAGGACGCCCTGCGCGCCCAGGCCCTGGCGCTGCCGCGGATCGCCGACGAGACGCCGAACGGCGTCCGGACGGTGATCGTGCGGGCACCCAAGCTGGTCAACGTGGTGCCTGCCTGAGGTCGGCACGATCGTCCGGACCAGAGGGCCCGGCCTCGCCATTGCCCAGCTTCGGCTTCGGCACCGTACCTGAAATCGGTGAACGAAGCGGAAGCGGGGCGTTACGCTCTCAGGGCGTACAGGACTCTCTTCATGAAAATCTCAGAATGAGTAAAACCGACCTCCACTAGGTGATTCGAGGTGTCTGCAGCGCGCCCGACACACACTGAACAGCAGTTGGGTTTGCCAACGACGAAACGAACAGTTAACGTTCCTCTCAGCTTGGACTCAGGTTCCCTTCAACCGACTCTCAGCCAAGCTCCCTGTCCACTTTTCTGGAGGCACGTCCATGTCCGTCCGCAAATCCGCGTTGTCCGTCGGTGTCACCTTGACCGCATCGCTGGCCCTGCTGGTGGGCCCCGCCGCACCCCAGGCCGGCGCCAAACCGACGACCCCGCCGTCTACCAAGGCAAGCGCTGCCAAGACGGTCAAGCCCGCGTCGGTGAACACCAACCCGCCGAAGAAGAACAAGAAGAAGACCAAGGCCCAGAAGCTGCGGGCCAAGGCCAACAAGGCGATCCACTACGCGAAGTCCCGGCTCAAGAGGGGCCAGTATGTCTGGGGCGCCGAAGGCCCGTACCGGTTCGATTGCTCCGGCTTCATGCTCTGGACCTTCCGCAAGATCGGCATCAAGCTGCCGCACTCCTCCCGCGTGCAGTCCCGCAAGGGCGTCGCGGTGTCGCGGAAGAACCTGAAGCCCGGCGATCTGGTGTTCTTCTACTCCCCGGTCAGCCACGTCGCCATGTACATCGGCCACGGCAAGATCATTCACGCCCGCAACACCCGCGACGATCTGCAGATCTCGAACCTGAAGCGGTACGGGCACTTCCACTCCGCTCGTCGCGTCATTCGCTGACCGACCCCCTGCCGCGTTGGCGGCCACCGCAACCGGCCGATCGAGCCCGTCGCCGCTATCCCCCGGAGGCGATCCGCTCGACCGGCCGGTTTCGTTGCTGGTCGGACGGATGCCGCGGTTGACGGTGGGCGGGGCGCTGTGCCCGGCGAGGTCGATCAGTCCAGCAGATCCCGCACCACCGCGTCGGCCAACAGCCGTCCGCGCAGGGTGAGCCGGAGCCGGTCCGTGGCGACTTCGGGCCGCGAACCGACCTCCACCAACCCGCGGGCGGCCAGCCCGGACACCCGGGCCCGCTCGGACGCCGTGAGCACGTCCACCGCGAGCCCGTCCGCGAGCCTGGACTCCAGAAGAACCCGCTCGACCCGGCGCGCGTCGGCGTCCAGCATCTCGCGAGCGGCGGCCGGGCTCTGGCCGGCGGACAGCGCGGCGCTGTAGCGCCGCGGATGCTTCACGTTCCACCATCGGACGCCGCCGACATGCGAGTGCGCCCCGGGCCCGACGCCCCACCAGGCACCGCCGCGCCAATAGGCCAGGTTGTGCCGGCATTCGTGGCCCGGCCGGCTCCAGTTGCTCAACTCGTACCAGCCCAGCCCGGCCGCCGAGAGCAGTTCGTCGGCCAACTCGTAGCAATCCGCCTGCAGGTCGTCGATCGGCGCCGGCACCTCGCCGCGGCGGATCTGGGCGGCCAGCCGCGTCCCCTCCTCGACGATCAGCGCATAGGCCGAGACATGGTCCGGCGTCAGCGTCAGGGCCGCCTCAAGCGAGGCCCGCCAGTCGTCCAGGCCCTCCCCCGGCGTCCCATAGATCAGGTCCAGGCTGACCGACCCGAAGCCGGCCGCCCGCGCCCAGCCGACCACCGCCGCGACCCGGCCCGGCGTGTGGGTGCGCTCCAGCACCCGCAGCACGTGCCCGCGGGCCGACTGCATGCCGAACGAGATCCGGTTGAAGCCACCGGCGACCAGGGCCTCGAGGTAGCGCGCGTCCACCGACTCGGGATTGCATTCGGTCGTCACCTCTGCGGCGTCCGACAAGGGGAAATACCGCCGAGCGGCCGCCAGCAGCCCGACCAGTTCGCCGGCAGCGAGCAGAGTGGGCGTACCGCCCCCGACGAAGACGGTGTCGACCGGACGCGGGCCCAGCACCCGCGCCGCCAGCGCCAGTTCGGCGTCCGCGGCGTCCAGGAACGCCTGCCGCGACGACCCCGGCGCCGAGCCCAGTTCGGCAGCGGTGTAGGTGTTGAAGTCGCAATAGCCGCAACGGGTCGCGCAGAACGGCACGTGCAGGTACAGCGAGATCGGTCCGTCGCCCAGTTCCGCCACGGCGGACGCCGGCAGCGACCCGTCGGTGGGCGCAGGTTCTCCGGACGGCAGCGCGGAGGGCATCAGGGCAGCTCGAACGGAAGCCGCTGGCCGTCGAGGGCACGTCGGCAGGCACAGGCCGCGACCTCGTCCGGCTCCGCCGCGGGCAACGCCGCGACCACCCGGGAGAGCATCCCCTTCAGTCGGTCGATGTTGCCGGCGAAGACCTCCATCACCTCGGTGTGCGTAACGCCGGGACCCTCAACGCCGGCGTCGGCGTCGGTGACCATGCAGACGGTGCTGAAGCACATGGCCAGTTCGCGGGCCACGGACGCCTCGGGCATGCCGGTCATGCCGACCACCGACCAGCCCGCGGCGGCGTGCCATCGGGACTCGGCGCGGGTCGAGAATCGCGGACCGTTGATCACCACCAGGGTGCCGCCGTCCACCACCGGCTCGCCGGACGCCAGCAACGCCGCCCGGCCACGCGCGCAGTACGGGTCAGCGAAGGAGGTGTGCACCACCGAGCCGACGGCGTCCCACACCGAATGCTCCCGACCCCACGTCCGATCCACCACCTGATCGGGGACCACGAACGTGCCCGGCGTCAGCTCGGGCCGCAGCCCCCCGACCGCGCAGGGCGCCACCACCTGGCGCACCCCGACCGCGCGCAGCGCCCACAGGTTCGCCCGGTAGTTGACCCGGTGCGGCGGGAGCTGGTGCCGCCGGCCGTGCCGGGGCAGGAACGCCACCGCACGCCCCGCGACCTCACCGATGGTCACCGGTGCGCTCGCTTCGCCGAACGGCGTCTCCACCGAGCGGCTGTCGGCGCCGTCGAGGAAGTCGTAGAAGCCGGAGCCGCCGATGATCCCGATGTCTGCGTGCACTCGCAGACTCTACGACGACACCACCCCGCCGTTCGGCGTGGCCGAGCCTCGATCAGCCGGGCCGGGCCGGGCCCGACTGGAGAACCGGCCGACGAACCGGGTCGGCAGCACCTCCCGCACGTCGGGCAGGCCGGGCTCCTGGATCCGGTCCAGCACCTGCCGGGCGACGGTGCCGCCGATCTCCTCGAAGGGGACGCTGACCGTGCTCAGTTCGAGCGCCGCCGACAGGTCATGGCCGTCGTAGCCGACCAGTGCGACGTCCGCACCGGCCTGCAGACCCTGAGCCCGCAAAGCCTGCATCGCGCCGTAGGCCATCTCGTCCGAGAACGCGAATACCGCCGAGGGTGGCTCGTCCAGTTCGAGCAGCCGGTTCATCGCCCGGACGCCGCCGCCCATGGTGAAGTCGCCGGGTACCAGCAGCTCCGTGGCCAGTGGGACGCCGGCCCGGCGAAAGGCGTCGCGGACGCCGCGGTGCCGGTCCAGTTCCAGGACGGCGGGGTTGTCGACCTCGCGGCCATAGATGACCCCGATCCGTCGATGACCTCCGCCGATCAGGTGCTCGATCGCGCCGGCGGCCCCGCCCCAGTCGTCGATGTGCACGCTGGACGTGCCGTAGGCGTGCGCGCCGAACATGGCCACCGGCACGTCGAGGGGAAGCAGGTCGGCGATGTCGGGACTGTCGGCGGTCAGCGAGAGCACGATGAAGCCGTCCACCCTCCTGGCCAGCCGGCGGTGCGGGGGTACCGGGTGGGGATCGCTCGGATCGCCCGTGCAGTGCACCAGTAGATCCAGCTGGGCGTCGTGCAGCACCCGGTGCGCGCCACTGAGCATTCGCTGAAAGGCCAGCCGATCGAGGAACGGCGTGATGATGGCGATGCTGCCGGCTCGGCCCGTGGCCAGCGCGGCGGCGGCGTGCGAGCCGACGTAGCCCAGCCGCTGGGCGGCCTTGACCACCCGCTCCCGAATGCTCGGGTCGACCGTCTCGAAGCCGCGCAACGCCCGCGAGGCCGAGGCCGTCGAGACCCCGGCGATCTGGGCGACGTCCTTCAGCGTGACACTCATCGGCAGCCTTCCGCGATTTCCGACGGTAGCGTACCGCTCCCTGGTGAGCAATCGATTGCTGCCGATTCGCCGGCTGCCGGCACTTTGTGACAAGCAGAAGGACAGCCAGTACTGGCTGGACTGCGCACGCTGAGCAAGCGATTACTTGACACTCCACCACGGGTGGGGCAGAGTCGGCCTTGGCGCAGCGACGCGCCGCAGCCCGATGCACTGCGGCACCGGGACGGATCCACAGACTCGAAGGAGAGCCACGTGCGTACCAGGACTCAACTTGTCGCAGCCATGGCGACTACGGCGCTGATCGGGGGTGTGCTCGCCGGCTGTAGCAGCCCGGCCGCAACGCCGTCCGGCGGAGCGAGCAGCGCCACCGAAGGGATGGGGCCGATCACCTTCGCCTCCGGTAAGGACCTCACCGGTGCGATGCCCCAGCTCATCGACATCTGGAACAAGCAGCACCCGGACCAGAAGGTGACCTTCCAGGAGCTGGCCGCGTCTCCCGACGACCAGCGCAACTCCTTCGTCCAGGATTTCCAGGCCAAGAGCGGTGCGTACGACGTGATCTGGATGGACGTCGTCTGGACCAGCGAGTTCGCCGCCCGCGGCTGGCTGGAGCCGCTCGACGAGGCCAAGGTCGGCAGCGACGCCATCATCGGGGCGGCCAAGGCGTCCGCCACCTACGAGGGCAAGATGTACGGGGCTCCGTTCATGACCAACGCCGGCCTGCTGTACTACCGCTCCGACCTGGTGAAGACCCCGCCGACGACCTGGGCGGAGCTGCAGAAGGACTGCGCCATCGCCAAGGCCAACAAGATGGACTGCTACGCGGGCCAGTTCTCCCAGTACGAGGGCCTGACCGTCAACGTGGCCGAGGCGATCAACTCGGCCGGCGGCACGTTCCTCAGCGAGGACGGCAAAACGGTCACCGTCGATTCGCCCCAGGCGCGGGCCGGCCTGCAGCATCTGGTCGACATGTTCAACAACGGGGACATCAATAAGGCCGCGATCACCTACAAGGAGCAGGAAAGTGCGAACGCCTTCCTGGAGGGCAAGCTGCTCTTCCTGCGCAACTGGCCCTACGTCTACACCGCGGCCAGCGCCAAGGACTCCAAGATCAAGGGCAAGTTCGAGATGGCCCAGTTGCCCGGGCAGAACGGTGTGGGCGTGTCGTCGCTGGGCGGCATCAACCTCGCGGTCTCGGCGTACTCCAAGAACAAGGGAACGGCGAAGGCCTGGGCCGAGTGGATGCAGTCCGACGAGGCGCAGCGCGTCCTGATCAGCGTGATGAACCAGGCATCGGTGCGCACGGCGCTCTACACCGACCCCGAGATGGTCAAGGTCTCGCCCTACCTGCCGACGCTGCAGAAGTCCGAGCTGACCGCCGTCCCGCGGCCGCAGACGCCGAACTACAACGCGGTCAGCCTGGCCATCCAGAAGAACGCCTACGAGGCGCTGCAGGGCCGGCTGTCCGTCGATGACGCGATCAAGCAGATGGCGGCCGACCTCCAGCAGGCCATTCAGTAGTCCCTTCGCTGGTTGAGCTTGTCAACACCGCCTGGGCCCCCTCCTGGGTCTCGACAAGCTCGACCAACGACACCACCGCCGGTTGAGCTTGTCGAAACCCCTGATTCAGCAACCTCAGGGCCCCGACAAGCTCGACCGGTGCCAGTCCCCGCATCGACTCGGAAGGCGAGCCCATGTCGTCCACCGCCTCAACCCGGCGAACCTCTGAGCGCGCTCAGCACCGCTCCACGGCGCGCAAGCAAGGTGAAGGCAGGCTTGCCTTCTGGTTGGTGATCCCCTCCATCGTGATCCTGACCGTGGTGATCGGGTATCCGGTCGTCCAGTCGCTGGTTCGTTCGCTGTGGGGCGACGCGATCGGCAACCCCTCGTTCGTCGGCCTCGGCAACTACCAGCGCGCGCTGTGGGGCCTGGGCGCGAAGGAGTTCTGGGACGCCACCGGCTTCACCTACTTCATCGCCGCCGTCACCCTGGTGCTGGAGACCCTGCTGGGGTTGGCGATGGCACTGCTGATGAACCGTGCGTTCCGCGGACGCGGACTGCTGCGGGCCAGCGTGCTGGTGCCCTGGGCCGTGCCCACCGCGGTCGCCGCTGTGCTGTGGAAGTGGTCGTTCGACCCGTCGGGCATCGTCAACGCCATCTTCGGCACAGAGATCGTCTGGACGGGATCCCAGATCCCCTCGACGGTGGCGATCATCATCGCCGACACCTGGAAGACGGCGCCGTTCATCGCGCTGCTGATCCTGGCGGGCCTGCAGGTGATTCCCGAGGAGGTCTACGAGGCCGCCAAGATCGACGGAGCCGGGGCCTGGCAGCGGTTCTGCTACATCACACTCCCGCTGGTGAAGCCGGCACTGCTGGTCGCCCTCCTGTTCCGGCTGCTGGACGCTCTGCGGATGTACGACCTGCCGGCGATCATGACCAACGGCGCCAACGGCACCACCACGATGTCGATCCTGGTCGTCCGTTCGACGCTGAGCCAACTCAAACCCGGCTACGGCGGTGCGCTGGCGACGCTGACCTTCCTTTTCATCTTCGTCACCGCCTACTTCTTCGTCCGGGCCCTCGGCGTCAACGCCGTCGACACCGGTGAAGGGTCCACGAAGGGTGGCAAGCGATGACCGCGGGCGCGGCGACCGCCCGGGCCGGGCGGAAGGTGCCATGGAACGCGATCGGGCTCTACGCGGGCATCGTCGCCATGGCCTTCTTCTGCCTGGCGCCGTTCTACTGGATGCTGGTCTCCAGCCTGAAGGATCCCGGCGCGATCTTCGACAACAAGCTCATCCCGGCGGCTCCGACGCTGATGAACTACGGAGCCGTGTTCGGGGCGCAGAACACGTTCGTGCTCGCGTTGCGCAACAGCATGATCATCGCCGGCAGCGTCACGGTGGTGGCCCTGGTCTTCGGCGTCTTCGCCTCCTACGCGATCGCTCGGCTGGAGTTCCGCGGCAAGACGTTCGTGCTCGGCCTCTTCCTGGCCACCTCGATGTTTCCCGGCGTCGCGATTCTGACGCCGTTGTTCCAGCTGTTCGCCGATCTGGGCTGGATCGACACCTTCCAGGCGATGATCATTCCCGACATCAGCTTCTCGCTGCCGCTCGGCGTGTGGATCCTGACCAGCTTCTTCCGGGCGATGCCGTGGGAACTGGAACAGGCCGCGCTGGTGGACGGCTGCACGCCCACCCAGGCCTTCCGGCGAATAATCCTGCCGCTGGCCGTGCCGGGTGTGTTCACCACCGCGATCCTGGTCTTCATCTCGGCCTGGAACGAGTTCATGATCGCGAACTCGATGTCGCAGACGCCCGCCTCGCAGCCGGTCACGGTGGCGATCGCGCAGTTCTCGGGGATCAGCCAGTACGACACCCCCTACGGCACCCAGATGGCGGCCGGCGTCATCGTGACGGTCCCGCTGATCATCCTGGTGCTGATCTTCCAGCGCCGGATCATCAGCGGCCTGACCGCCGGTGGCGTGAAGTGAGCCCATTGCGGGTACTGCTGATCGGCGGCACCGGCATCATCTCCACGGGTTGTGCCGCCGAGGCCCTGGCCCAGGGCCACGAGGTGCATCTGCTCAACCGGGGCGCCAGCGCACTCCGGCCGGTGCCCGCCGGGGCGGTCGTCCATCTGGCCGACATCCGGGACCCGGCCTCGGTCGCCGCGGCACTGGATGGTTTGAGCTTCGACGTCGTCGTCGAGTACGTCGCATTCCTGCCCGAGCAGGTGGCCTCCGACATCGCGCTGTTCGCCGGCCGCACCCGGCAGTACGTCTTCGTGAGTTCGGCGTCGGCCTATCAGACTCCCCCGACCCATCTGCCGGTCACCGAATCCACTCCCCTGCGGAACCCGTTCTGGGCCTACTCGCGGAACAAGATCGCCTGCGAAGAGACGCTCATCGCCGCATACCGCGAGTCCGGCTTCCCGGTGACCATCGTGCGCCCATCGCATACCTACGACCCGACCATGGTCCCCTTCGACGGCGGCTGGACGGTGGTCGACCGGATGATCAAGGGCAAGGGCGTGGTGGTGCCGGGTGACGGCACCTCGTTGTGGACCATCACCCACCACACCGACGTGGCCCGCGGCTTCGTCGGACTGTTCGGACGGCACGAGGCGATCGGTGAGGCGTTTCACATCACCGGTGACGAGGCGCCGACCTGGAACTACATCTACACCGAGATCGCCCGGGCGGCCGGGGTCGCCGATCCCGACCTGGTGCATGTGCCGTCCGACGCCATCGCCGCGGCGGACGCCGAATGGGGCGCGGCCATGCTGGGCGACAAGTCGAACTCGATGATCTTCGACAACAGCAAGATCAGGCGGCTGCTGCCCGGCTTCACCGCCACGGTGTCGTTCACCCGAGGGGCCGACGAGATCATCGCGTGGCATCGAGACCATCCTGAACACCAGGTGGTCGACCCGCACTTCGACGCGCTGATGGACGCCCTGGTCGAGGCGCACCGCCCCCGCGCACTCGCCCGATGAGCATGCAGTACCGGCGGTTGGGGCACTCCGGTGCCGTAGTGTCGGCGCTCGCTTTGGGCACGATGACGTTCGGCTCCGAGACCCCGGCAGGGGCCGCGTCCGACCAACTGGACCTGTTCGTCGGCGCGGGCGGGACGCTGATCGAGACCGCGGACGTCTACGGCGGCGGCGCCGCCGAAGAGATCGTCGGCGACTGGCTGCGCCGACAGTCCGGCAGTATCCGCTCCGACGTCTTCCTGGCCGCCAAGGGTCGGTTCCCGGTCGGCGTCACCCCACGCGACGCCGGGCTTTCGGCCCGCCACCTGCGCCGGGCACTGGAGGGTTCGCTGCGGCGCCTCGGCGTGGATCACGTCGACCTGTACCAGGTGCACGCCTGGGATCCGGTGACGCCGCTGGAGGAGACCCTCGGCTTCCTCGATCGCGCCGTTCAGGCCGGCACCGTGGTGTACGCCGGCCTGTCCAACTTCACCGGTTGGCAGATCGCCCAGGGCGCGGCGCAGGTCGGGCAACGGTTTCCGTTGATCTCGATGCAGCCCCAGTACAACCTGCTCTGCCGCGAGGTCGAGTGGGAGATCATTCCGGCCTGCCTCGCCAACGGCCTGGGCGTGCTGCCCTGGTCACCGTTGGGTGGGGGCTGGCTGACCGGCAAATACCGGCGGGATAGGCGTCCGACTGGCGCGACTCGGCTGGGCGAGAACCCGGGACGCGGCGTCGAGGCGTACGACCTCCGCGGCGCCCAGCCTCGCACCTGGCGGGTGCTGGACACCCTCGCCGCCGTCGCCGAGCGGCACGACGAGCCGATGGCGCGCATCGCGCTGGCCTGGTTGGCCGCACGTCCGGGAGTCGCCTCGGTCATCGTCGGCGCCCGGACGTCCGAGCAGCTGGCGGACAACCTGGGCAGCACCACGGTTGAACTCACCACCGAGGACGTCCGGGCGCTCGACGAGGCGAGCGACCCCGAGCCAGCGCCGTGGCCCTACGGGACAGCCGGCATCGAGCAGCGCAGCCGTCCGTTGGACTGAGGCCGCTGGGTTGCGTTGGTCGAAATCTCATCGACGGGGCGGACTCGAGGCCTCGACAAGCTCGAACAACCTGGCTTGAGCTTGTCGAAACCCCTTGTCAGCAGTGGCGACCCTTACGAGCCGTTCGCCTTGTTGGCCGCTGCTTCCGCCTTCTTCAGGCCGTCGGCGACCGGAGTCTGGCCCAGGAAGATCTTGTCGAAGGTCGGCTTCCAGGCGTCATACGCGGCGCTGTAGTTCTCGCCCGCCGGCGCCGGGATCGAGGGCAGCTTGCCCTGTGCGGCGAACTGCGCCGGATCGACGTTCTTGCTCTTCCAGAAATCGTCGAACGACGACTGGGCGCTGACCACGGCAGGAATGGCGGTACCGGTCGAGCCGAGGAACTTCGCACCCTCGGTGGAGCCCATCCACTGCAGCACCTTCTTCGTGGCGTCCAGGTTCTTGCTCTTGGCGTTGCCCGCCGCGATGACCGAGTTCACCACCGAGACCGCTCCCTTGGGGCCGGCCGACATGGGGGCGATCCCCCAGTCGAACTTCGCGCCGTCGGAGACGTTCTTCAGGTTGTAGACGCCGGACTGGAACAAGGCGATCTTGCCCTGCAGGAACTGGTCCTTGGTGAAGTCGGAGTCGCTGTTGGTGTTGGACGCCGCCGGTGAGACCCGGTACTTGTTGATCAGGTCGACCAGGTACTGGAAGGCCGCCGTCGACTCGGGTGAGGCGAACACGAACTTGCCGCTGGTGTCCTGGAACTGGCCGCCGTTGGAGCCGATGAAGTTGTAGTAGATGCCCTGCAGGTCCTGCGCGGCCGAATAGCCCCACTGCTTGGGCTTGGTCCCGTCGAAACCGCTCTCGTCGCCGCGCTTGCCCGCGGTGTCGACGGTGAGCTTCTTCAGGATCGGCAGCAGGGTGTCGCCGCTACCGCCGCCGGGCGCCCAGGTCAGCCCGCTGAGCTCTTCGGGCGTGATGCCGGCATCGGAGAGCAGCTTCTTGTTGTAGTACACCGCGATGCCGCCGTCGGTGGTCTGCGGCACCCCCCACAGCTTGCCGTCGCGGGTGTACTGCTCGATCGCCGCCGGCACCCAGTCGGCCTTCTCGGAGGCGAAATCGGTACCGATCTCGAGCAAAGATCCCGAGGTCACGTACGGCTGCAGGTACGAGCCGTTCATCATGAAGATGTCGTCGGCGTTGCCGCCGCCCACGTCGGTGCGCAGCTTGGTGAAGTAGTCGTCCCAGGGCACCACGGTGGTCTTCACCGTGATGTTCGGGTTCTGCTTGTGGAACTCGGCGAAGGACGCGTCATAGGCCTTCTGCCACTGCTCGTCCCACATCCGCACGGTCACCGTCGTGGTGGGGCCGCTCGCCGACGCGCTGGGTTGAGACTGCTGGGCGGGCGAGCACCCGGCGGCGCCGAGTGCCACCGCGGACGCCACCGCGGCAACGAACGTCCGGCGGCCCAACTTGTGTACCGATCTCACGAAATTCCTCCTCCATTGGATGGGTTCATCACATCATCTGCCGCCGACATTCTCACTTGAAGCCGGTCAGCGAGATCGAATTCACGATGGTGCGCTGGAAGATCGCGAAGATCACCAGCAACGGCGCCATCGCGACCGTGGTGGCCGCCATCACCAGCGTCCAGTTCGCGTTGTACTGACTCCGCAAATTGGCGGTGGCAACGGTGATCACCTGCCAGTCGCGTCCGGTGGTGATGATCAACGGCCACATGAAGTTGTTCCAGTGGGTCACCACGGTGATGATCGCCAGAGTCGCGATGATGCCGCGCGACAGCGGCGCCACGATCTGCCACAGGATCCGCCAGTCACCGGCCCCGTCGATGCGGGCGGCGTCGATCAGGTCGTCCGGAATGCTGCGGAAGTGCTCCCGCAGCAGGAACACCGCGTACGGCGAACCGAACAGGAACGGCAGCACCAGCGCCCAGAACGAGTTCCGCAGACCGGTCTGCACCATCATCGTGTACAGCGGAATGACGATCACCACCTGGGGGATCATCAGCGTCGCCAGGTACAGCCAGAACAGCGCGTCCCGGCCGGCGAAGCGCAGCTTGGCGAAGGCGTAGGCCGCCATGATCGAGAAGATCAGCTGTCCGGCCAGGATCGCCACCACAACCTGCGCGGTCACCGCGATCGGCGAGATGAAGCTGTAGTCGCCGCTGAACAGCGCCGCGAAATTCTCCGTCGTCACCGGGTTCGGGAGATTCAGCGCTGGTTCGGAGGCGAACTGCAGCGGCGACTTGAACGCGGTCATGAAGCTGAGCGCGAACGGGGCCAGTGTGAGCAGTGCGCCGGCGACCAGCACCAGATAGGTGAGCAGATCCGCCGCCGGCCTGCTCAGCGCCCTCCGGCGACGGACGGCCGCACGCGGTTCAGCTGAGGTCATAGGTGATCCTCCCCGCGAAGTAGCGCTGCTGCACCAGGGTGACTACCACCAGGATGGCGAACAGCACCAGGGCCATCACCGAAGCCCGGCCCAGGTTGAAGGCGCCTTGGAACGCCTCGAGGTAGATGCGGCTGGCGATCACGTCGGTGGTGCCGTCCGGTCCGCCCCGCGGGGTCAGGGCGTAGATCTGGTCGAAGGCCTGGAACGCTGAGATCACGCCGGTGACCAGCACGAAGAACAGCGTCGGGCCGAGCAGCGGCAGCTTGATCTGCCAGAACGTCTGCCAGCCGCCCGCACCGTCCAATTGGGCGGCCTCGATGATCGGCTCGGGGATCGCGGCCAGGCCGGCCACGAAGAACAAGGTGGTGTAGCCGACCTGCGACCAGATGGTCACCGCGGCCACGGCCGGCATCGCGAGCGCGGGGTCGGTCAGCCATTCGACGTCCAGGCCGAGCAGGTTGTTCAGCGCGCCGTCGTAGGGAGCAAGGATCCACTTCCAGACCACGCCCAGCGCCAGCGGCGCACAGATCCACGGGATGACGTAGATCACCCGGAACAGGCCCGACCCGGGCAGCCCACGGGACAGCAGGACGGCCAGGAACAACCCGAGCGCGGTCTGCAGCGGGATCACCAAGGCCACGAAGATGACCGTGCGCAGCATCGAGTTGCCGAAGGTGGGATCGCCGAGCACGTCGACGTAGTTGTCCAGCCCGACGAACCTCATCGGCGTGAGCAGATCCCATCGGTTCAGCGACAGCCAGATCACCACCAGGATCGGGAGCAGCAGGAACGCCGCCAGCCCGAACAGGCTGGGTGCCAGCAGCAGGCCGGCCAGTCTGCCGTGTCGCATGCGCCCGCCCGGTCGCGGAGCGCGTCGGGTGGGCATGAACGGAGCCTAGTTCGCCGGGGAGGTTCGGACCAGACCTGGTTGAGATTTGAAATAGGCGGTCGGACAAGGATGTTTGATCTCTCAGCAAGTCCTCCGACGGGCCGGCGCAATATCGCCTGATCAGGCTCCGCCTCGTCCGGCGAGCGCAGATCTGGCGGTCGCCTTCATCCTGACCATCGGCGGACGTCGGGGTGGTCGGCGAACGCCGGGATCCCCGACCTCCCCTATAGGCTGCGCGGTATGAAGCTCCGCAGCGTCCTCGTGTTGACCACCTCCGCGGTCCTCGGCCTGACCGGCTGCGGCGGCAGTCCGGCACCCTCGCCGGTCAACTCGGCCTCCGTCACCTACACCATGACGGACGTCGCCGGGCACAACACCAAGGAGGACTGTTGGGCCGCCATCGATGGCGGTGTCTACAACCTCACCTCGTGGATCGCCCAGCATCCGGGCGGTCCGGACAAGATCATCGGCCTGTGCGGCACCGATGCCACCACCGCTTTCCGCAACAAGCACGACACCCAGGAGAAGCCGAATCATCAGCTGGCCGAGTTCAAGATTGGCGTTCTCGCCCGCTGAACGCTTGGCCCGCCTGGGCAGACTGGCTTCATGAGCAGCTCCCTCGCGGTCCGTTCGAACGCGCCGGTGGCACCCCGCCGGGCGGCCCTGGTGATCGCCATCGGGGTGATCCTGCTGTGGCTGATCGAACTGGTCGACCAGATCACTCGCGGCTCCCTGGACGCCCTCGGCATCCACTCCTGGCAGCTGAGTTCGCTGCCGTCTGTCTTCGTTGCGCCGTGGCTGCATCTGGACTGGGCACACCTGAGTGCCAACACCATCCCGTTCGCCGTTCTCGGCTTCCTGGTGATCCTGGGCGGAGCGGTGCGTGCATTGCTCTCCACGCTGTGGTCAGTGGTCACCAGCGGGTTGTTCGCCTGGCTGCTGAGCCCGCCGAACACGATCACGATCGGCGCCAGCGGGCTGATCTTCGGATGGCTGACCTATCTGCTCACCCGCGGTATCTTCGGCCGCGACGGCAAGCAGATTCTGCTGGCGGTGGTGATCTTCCTGGTCTACGGCGGCATCCTGTGGGGCGTCTTCCCGACTCAGGTCGGCGTCTCCTGGCAGGCGCATCTGGGCGGGGCGGTCGGCGGCGTGCTGGCCGCCTGGTTCGGTCATCGGCGCCGGACGGCGGCCCGCATTCACGGCTGACTCACAGCTTCGAGGCCCTATGGCTGCGGCGATTCAGACGTTATTGTTGACGTGTCAACCTTTTGTTCCTCGCCCGCCCCTACCTAGGAGCTGACCGTGTACGACGTCTTCGGACTCCCCCTGCATCCCCTGGTCGTCCATGCCGTGGTGGTGCTGCTGCCGCTCGGGGCCCTCGGAATGATCGCCTGCGTGCTGATCGCGCCGCTACGCCGGCGCTACGCCGGGCTGGCGCTCCTCGTTCTCCTCGCCGGCGCGGCCTCGACCCTGGTGGCGGCCGCCTCGGGACAGGTGCTCGCCGAACAGGTCGGGACGCCGGCCACCCACATGGCATGGGGCGAGTTGCTGCCACGGGTGGCGATCCCCACGCTCGTGCTCGCGGCCGTGTGGTACTTCCTGCAGCGCGGCAAGGAGCGCCAGCCGGTGCTCGCCAAGGTGCTCGGGGCACTGACCGCGGCGGCGGCCGCGGCCTCCATCGTGCTGACCGTGCTGGTCGGCCACAGCGGGGCGACCGCGGTGTGGGGCGGCGGCACCGCGGCGTCCCCGAGCTCGTCGGCCACGCCGTCCGCCAGCTCGACCACGCCGTCCGCCAGCTCGACCACGACGCCATCGCCCTCGGCCAGCACCAGCCAGACCTATACCCTCGACCAGGTCAAGCAGCACGACACCGCAACGGACTGCTGGGCGGCCGTCAACGGCGGGGTCTACAACCTGACGGACTGGGTGAGCCAGCACCCCGGTGGCGCCGATCGGATCACCGCGCTGTGCGGCACCGACGCCAGCGCGGCCTTCAACCGCCAGCACAGCGGACAGGACCGCCCCGAGAGCGCGTTGACCCGCTTCTACATCGGCGAACTCGCCACCTGATCGCTCGGGCCCTCGGCCCGTAGGGCCTGCCTAGTCCGAGAATGGTTGGTGACCACGGTTGGTGACGCGGGCGTGGTTGTGTGCCCCGGGGGTGTCGGGGTTGGCGGCCGGTCTGGGTTGTTTTAGGCGGCGGTGTGTTGGAGTGTCACCTG